>Ga0335079_10000189_pt1 | contig 71671 bp, 64 predicted proteins | sample Lox_Sample_33_FD_206719 | JGI IMG/M metagenome (GOLD analysis project Ga0335079, IMG submission 206719) | Soil microbial communities from Loxahatchee National Wildlife Refuge, Florida, United States - Lox_Sample_3.3 | ecosystem: Environmental > Terrestrial > Soil > Wetlands | place: USA...
TCCCCAAGAGAGTCGCGCAGCTCTTGCCCTGCGGCATTGTTTTCGGCCCCATATCGCGCTCCGGCTAACCGGTCGGCGCGCGATGGGTTCCCGGAGCGTATTGCGGCGCTTGTTCCCGTCGCTGCGATACGCGTTTTCGCGCTTGCGCCGGCCTCGCGCCAGACCCGCCGGGCTTGCCAACCGTAAGAAGCGCGCCTAGCCTTCCTCGCGACCGTCACCTGCGCAGGGGAGACGCCGCTCATGATCAAGCTCAAGGGCATCGGCCACGTCAATTTGCGGGTCGCCGACGAGGCGGTCTCGAAGCGCTTCTACCGCGATGTTTTGGGCTTCTTCGTCACCGAGGAAGATCCGGAGCACGGCGGCGTCTTCATGTCGCTCGGCGACAATTTCCATACGCTCGACATCGCCCAGCATCCCAATCCCGAGGCGGCGCAGCGGCCGCAGCGCGGACAGCTCGGGCTTCTCCACATCGCCTTCCAGGTCGACAGCTACGCGGCGTTGCGCGATGCCTATATTCACCTCTTGAAGCATGGCATCGAGATCCGCAACGCCACCAACCACGTCAACCAGCGCAGCATCTATTTCGCCGATCCCGACGGCAACACGCTCGAAATCTACTACGAGCTGCCCTATGCGCTCGAGCTCTTCCCCGGCGGCCGCACCGACACGGACGAGGATCTGCCAGTCGGCGGTCCCGATGAGAAGCTGCCGGATTGGCTCCTCGAGGACTGGCCGCCCGCGGAGATGAAGGCGCGGGTCGAGCAGGTCCGCCAGAAGCAGGCGCGCAAGGAAGGCGCCAAGGTCTGAGGGAGCACGCGATGGCAATCACCGAACTGGCGCACGGCCTCGAGGCAGAGGCGGCCAAGTCTGACGACACGCTGACGCTCGCCGAAGCACGCGGCTACATCGATCGCGCGCTTGCCAAGGCAAAGGAGCTGAAACAGTGCGGCAGCTTCGCCGTGGTCGATGCCGCCGGCAACGTCGTGTCGATCTCGAAGATGGACGGCGCGCCCGCGGCTTCGGCCGGCGTCGCCCGTGCCAAAGCCTTCGTCGCGGCCGTTATGCAGCAGCGCACGCTGCAATTCACCGAGCGCATGAACCACGCGCCGGAGCGCTTCTCGGCATATCGCGACGTCTTCGCGGGGTTGGGCCTGCCCGGCGGCACCGGTTTCCCCGGCGCTGGCGGCGTGCCCGTCATGCGCGAGGACGAACGCTGCGTCGGCGGCATGGCAAGCGGACCCGGCATCGCGCCCGTGAAGCAGGCGCAGGGCGTGCACCCGAAGCGTTTGGAGGCCGGGCGCACCCAGGGCAATGCCGAGGACATAATTATCTGCCACGCCCTCGGCGTCCCCTACCGCACGCAGCACGGCTAAGCCCATGTCGCTGACCCTCGTGGAGGCCCGCGAATTCGCCGACCGCGCGATCGAGCGCGCGCGGGGCGCGCGGCTCCATGTCTCGGTCGCGGTGCTGAACGCACTCGGCGAACTCGTGCAGCTCGACCGCATGGATGGCGCGCCCTCGCTCACGAGCGACGTCGCCGAAGCGAAGGCGCGCACCGCCCTCAATCTGCAGAAGCCGACGAGTGAGGCGGCGCGCGAGTTCGCTCACGACCCGGGCCGGCTCGCCCTCCTGGAGAAGGTCGCGCGCTTCAGCCTCGTACCGCTCCCCGGCGGCTTCCCTATCGTGCGCGACGGCGTCGTCGTGGGCGCGATCGGCGTCAGCGGCGCCGACGCCAAGGACGAAGAGATCGCCACAGCCGCGTTGCGCTGAACACGGACGCCCTACGCCGGATCGATCTCGGCCGACGCCTCGACCGGCCGCGCCGCGAGCGTGATCCAATCTGCTCGCGCGCCCTTGTTCTCGATCCGGTTGATCAGGGCCGCGACCACCGCGGGATCGAACTTGCTGCCGATTTCGCCGACCAGGATGGCGATAACCTCGTCCATCGTCCGCCGCGTGGCATGGTAGGCGCGCGGACTCAGCAGTCCGACGAACGCGTTGGCGACAGCGAGCACGCGCGCGGTCGGAATGATCGCGCGCCCTTGCAGCATCCCAGGCCGGCCATTGCCGTCCCAATGTTCCTGGCATTGGCGCAGCGTCTCGATGACTGGCCCGTCGAACGCGACACCGTCGAGAAAGCGCGTCGCCTCGATCAGGCTGTCATGGAGCTGGTCGAGCTCGGCAGGCGTAAGCGGGCCGGCGCGCGTGAGGATACTGCGCGGCACAAGGATCTTGCCGAGGTTCATGAGCCGGCCGGCCATGTCGGCGCTTTCGACAAGCGCGGGCTCGAGCGCCATCTCCTCCGCCACCGCGCGGGCGACGGTCGAGACGAAGGCGGAATGGCCAGCGGCGGCCGGATCGCGCCGGTCGGCGAGCGCGATGAGGCAGTTGGCGAGATGGTCTAGCGTCGCGCGGCGCCGCTCCTGCTCGGCGGTGAGTTGCGAGAGGTCTTCCTCGATGACGAGAACGCCGCGGCCGTCGTCCGGTGGCGTCGCAAGCGGGATGTGTTGCGTGTGGAGAACACTGAGCGAAGCGCCCTCGCCGCTCCGCGACAGGTCCTCGAGCACGTCGCCGTTCTCGGCCGCGCGCCGGTTGAGCTCGAGATAGCGCGCGGCCTTGGCCGGCCCCAGCACCGCGGCCACGGTCTTGCCGAGCATCTCGTCGGCGGCGATCCCCGCCTCGGCGGCGGCGCGCCTGTTCGCGAAGCTGTAGCGCCCGTCGTCATCGACGATGAAGATGGCATTGGGCTGGCCGTCGGTGACGAGCCGCAGCAGGTTCGTCTGCCGCTCGAAGCGAGCGGCGAGCTCGCGATAGCGCTCGGCGGCGAGCGTCGCGCGGCGCGAGGCGCCGTGGCGCCACGCCGCCGCAAGCATCGCGGCGACGAGCAGCAGCGCCAGGATGAGAATGCCAAGGAGCCGTGCCGCGCGCTGGTCGCTCGCGCCCAAGGCTTCGGCGCGGTCGATCTTGTAGACGAGCACCCACGGCGCGCCGGCGATGTGGCGGCTCGCATAGAGCACGTCGACGCCGCGGTAATCGTGCGCGAGGCCGAAACCGCTCGGTGGTCCGAGCGCCGCGCTTTCGGCGAGCCCCGGCGTCGCCGTCGAAAGCGCGAGCGCCAGCGGCTTGTACTCCGGCAGCGGTGAGAGATATTCGACGTTGCCGTCTCCGCCGCGGACGAGGAGCGCGTCGGCCGTTTGCGACGTGTCGCCGGGCTGGCGCAGGAGCGGGAAGAGCTCGGGGCCAATCTGTTTGACGCCCAGGACCCAGCCGACCTGCTCCTCCGGCGTGGCGTCGCCCTGCACCGTGAAAATCGGGACGAGGAAACCCATTGCCGGATTGCCGGCTGCGTTAAGCCAAATGTCGCGCAGCGCGGTCTTGGCCTTGGCGGCGCCGGTGAGGAACGGTCCGACCCACGGCTCGCCTGACGGCATTCCGCGCGTCGCAACCAGAAGCCGGCCGGAGAGATCGAAGACGGCGAGGCCCGCCGTGTCGGCGCGCGCGATGTTGACCGGCAAGTTGGGATCGGCGATCGCGGCGGCGAATCCGCTTTGCGAGGCCGTGAACACCAGAAGATTGCCGATGTACTGCTGCTGGCTTTGTCCATCGGCAACATTCTTCACCTCGCCCGACGCGAGCTTCAGCTCGGTCATGAAGAGGCGAACGGAATCGTTGCCTGCGACCGCGTCGAGATCGCGCCGTTGCGCCGCGAGCCACGCGTCGATCGCCGCCTTGCGACTGTCCGCAACGATGCCGAGCCGGATCTGCCACCCGGTGATGTCGCGGTCGCGCTCCTGCGCGACGAAGCGCAGCACCCAGGCGACCGCGAGCGCGGCAACGACGAGGCCCAGGGCAACGGCGAAGGCCGCGGTGAGCCGCGCGCGGTTAGACGCCGCCATCTTTCCTCGCCCTTAATTTCTGATCTATATCAAAAGTGGACGAGTTACGATTCATGCGATGAATTGGGCACAACTCATACGTCGGTATGCGCTCGTGACGCTGGCGCTCGCCATGCTCACCAGCGCCGCACCCGCGCGCGCGGCGAGCCCACCGCTCTTCGGCACGGCCGAGATCCGCAACGACAATCTCGCGCCGATGACGCACTGGACCGGCATGATCGAGCGCATGCGTAGGACGCCCGAGCCCTTCGCGGACGTATGCGAGGCGCCCGGCGACCAGCTCTGTCACTTGAAGCAGTGGAACGGTTTTCTCGACGGCGTCAAAGGCCTCGATCCGCGCGCGCAGCTCGACAAGGTCAACGCCTACATGAACCAGTTCGGCTATATCGACGACATCACCAACTGGGGCCGCGCCAACTACTGGGAGGCGCCGCTCGAATTCCTGCACAAGAGCGGCGATTGCAAGGACTATGCGATCGCGAAATATATGTCGCTGCGCTATCTCGGCTGGCCGGTCGACGCGCTGCGCCTCGTCGTCGTGCGCGACATGAATCTGAGCGCCGATCACGCGGTCCTCGCCGTCTATGTGGGCGACCAGATCCTGATCCTCGACAACCAGATCCGCGATGTGACGAATGCCGCGAGCATCCATCACTACCGGCCCTATTATTCGATCAACGAGGCGCATTGGTGGTTTCACCATTAGCGTCGATGCCCGCTCCAATCGCGGCGAGATAGCGGTCGAGCTCGGCCACGAGCGCGTCGAGCGAGGCGGTCAGCGCCGCGAACCGCGCCGCGTCGACGGCCGCGCCACGGCGCCACACCACCTCGGCCCCGCCCGCCAGCGCATGGAGTGAAGCCGCCTCGATCTGGCCGGAAGTACCCTTGATGCTGTGCGCCGCCTTGAAGGCGCCGGTGAAGTCGCCCTGCGCCGCGCTGTCGCGAAGGCGCGCGCCGTCCTTGCGCAGCTCGGCGGCGGCAAGCCCGAGCAGCCGGTCGACGAGCACGCGGTTCTGCTTCATCTGCTTCATGAGCCGCGGCACGTCGAGGCTCGGCAGCGCGTCCCGCATGTCGCGGCCATCGCTCTCGTCCGCCGCGGGCATGGACGTCGGCGCGGAGCCGCCAGCCTCTGACGCAGCGCGTTTCGTAAGCCAGGTGTGCAAAATCGCGAACAGGTCCGCCGGTGTCGCCGGCTTGCCCAGATGGTCGTTCATGCCGGCGGCGAGGCAGGCAGCACGGTCTTCACCGAACGCGTTCGCGGTCATGGCGATGATCGGGACAGCACTCCATCCCGACAGCTCGCGGATCGCGCGCGTCGCCTCGAGCCCATCCATCTCCGGCATCTGCATGTCCATGAGGACGGCGTCATAGATGCGGCGTCGCGCGTGCGCGACGGCCTCGGCGCCGTTGCCGGCGATATCGACGCTGAACCCCACGTCGCGCAGAAGCTCGAGCGTTACCTCGCGGTTGACGAGATTGTCTTCGGCGAGAAGCAGGCGCTTGCCGCGATGCTCCTGCCGCAGCGCGCGCTCGGCGGCCGAGTCCTGGCTCAACGCGACCCCGCGCGCCGAAGTGCCCTCCGCCATCGTGCTCAGCGTGTCGTGAAGCGCGGAGGCTGTGACGGGCTTCGTCAGCACCGCGGCAAAGCCGACGCGCGCGGCCTCGTCCTTGAGGTCGGGCTCGTCATAGGCCGTCACCATGAAATAAGTGGGCGGGCGCGACAGTTCGAGCGCGCCGATGCGCCGCGCCGTTTCCATGCCGTCGAGCGTGGGCATGCGCCAGTCGAGGATGATGATGTCGAACGGATCGCCCTTTCCGTCGGCCGCCGCGACCGAGGCCACGGCTTCGGCACCGCTCTCCGCCGCCGCAACACGAAGCCCGAAACTGGCGAGGATGCCGGACAGGATCTCGCGCGCGTCCTTCGAATCATCAGTGACGAGGACCCGCGCGCCACGCAAGTGGGCGCCAACCTTGCGCATGGGGCGGTCGGCGCTTTTTTGCAGCCGCGCCGTGAACCAGAAGGTGCTCCCCACGCCAAGTTTGCTCGTCGCGCCCACTTCGCCGCCCATGAGCGCGGCGAGATGGCGGTTGATCGCGAGGCCCAGGCCGGTGCCGCCATATTTGCGCGTCGTCGAGCTGTCCGACTGCTGGAACGATTCGAAAACGCGCGGAATTTGCGCAGGATCGATGCCAAGCCCCGTGTCCTGTACCTCGAAGCGAACGAGGACGGACGAGCCGTTCGCTTCGAGCGCGCGCGCCCGGAACACGATCGTTCCCTGCTCCGTGAACTTCACGGCGTTGCTCGCGAAATTGAGGATGAGCTGCGAGAAGCGCATGGGATCGCCGCGCAGCGACTGCGGCACCGCGGGATCGACATCGAATATGATCTCGAGCCCCTTCGCCTGCGCGCGGTCGCTGACGAGGGTGAAGACGCGGTTCATCAAGGTTTCGAGGTCGAAATCCGTTTCCTCGAGCGTGAGGTTCCCCGACTCGATCTTCGAGATATCGAGGATGTCGTTGATGATCGACAGAAGATGCTGGGCAGCATCGGAGATCTTGCGCAGCTTCTCCTGCTCCTCGGGATCGTGGCTCGCGCGGCGCAGGAGGTGCGTCAAGCCGACGATCGCGTTCATCGGCGTCCTGATCTCGTGGCTCATGTTGGCAAGGAAAGAGCTCTTCGCCACGGTCGCCGCCTCGGCCGCATCCTTGGCGGCGGCAAGCTCCGATGTGCGCTCGACCACCAGCCGCTCGAGATCCTGGCGGTGCTGGTGAAGCTCCTGTTCGCGCTCCTCGAGCCTATCGAGCATCTGATTGAAGGCACGTCCCAGCTCCCCCAGCTCGTCGTTCGATTGAAGCTCGACCCGCGCGCGCAGCTCGCCGTGCGATGCGATCGTCCGCGCCACGCTCACGAGCGCGAGGATGGGGTCGACGAGCAACCGCTGCAGCACGCCACGCAACAGGAACGATCCGAACCCCAGCGCCAGGAACACGATCGCGAGCGCCAATCCGTATTGCAGAAGGCGGCTCGTGAAGGACGGCAAGGCCACGTGGATCGCGAGCGATCCGACATTCTGCCCGCGCGACAGGATCGGCTCTGTCAGCGACGCGGTCCCTGACACGACCGAGAATTCCGTCGCTTCGGAGCTCGCCGAGGGCGGGCACGCGCTCTCTGGGTCGAGCGCCAACCCGACGAAGAGTTGCCCCGACGGCTCGTAGGCGCACGCCGACTTCATCCCCGGCAGATCGCGCACGGTCGCCAGAATTTCCCTGGCGGTGTCCTTGTCCTCGAACTGCACCGCCGCGGTGAGGTTGAGTGCGACGAGATGCGCCTGCTGCGACAATTCGCGCTCGGCGCGACCGAGAAAGGTCCACTGCTCATAACCCGCGATCGCCAACGCCGCGACGAGCCACGCCACCGCGCTTGTCAGAAAAACCGCAAGCAGAAGCTTGCGCTTGAGCGTGCGAGCGGCGCGCGTCGCGCCGGCGGTGCCCGACTGGGTCATCATCGCATCGCTCCGCATCATGGCCTCGGAGTCACGTCGAGCGCCACGCGCAGGAGCTGCGAGCTGATGACGAGGCCGCCCGACACCGCGGCCGCCTCGTCGATGTCGAAGCGCACGTGGTTGTCCTTGAGGACGAAATTGATGATGCCGACCTCGCCGCCGTCGGCGCGCACATCGGTCACGGTCAGCACGTCGCTGCCCTTCAAGGCAGCGAGCTCCGGAATGCGGGCGCCATCAGCGCCGGCGAAGTAGACGATGTGGCAGCCAGAATCGCGCGAGATGGAACTCATGCGCCGCAGCGCGATCGTCCGGTCTCCGATCTTCCGCCCCTTGATGGCCTCGTCGAGCACGGACCCGAAGGGATCGTCGCCGACGATGCAGAGATTGATCGGGCTGTCCCCCGACGCGAATGCCGCCGTCGGCCACTCGACGAAGAAGCCGAACTTGAACAGAAACGCCGCCTTGACGGCGAGCTCGGTGGCTTCGAGCGCGCGCGCGGGCCCCGCCGTCGCAGCGAGCGCGACATAGAACGCGAGCATCCCGCCCAAGATGCGTGCAAGCCCGCGCGTGCCCGCCACCTCAAAACCTCACCGTCACATTCGCGAGGAAGCTTCGTCCGATCTCGACCGCGCCCAGACCGGCGCCGAACTCGATATGCTGCGCGTGGAGGAGGTTGAAGCCAGAGACGGCGAGCGAGAGCTGGGGCGACACGGCCCAGCCGATGCGAGCGTTGAGCTCCATGTAGCCGGGCACGGCAGGATTGGGCAGAGCGCCCACATCGCGCAGCTCGGCATCGAGCGTCACGTTGTGGGGAAGGTCCATCGACGAGCGCAGCGACACCTGGTGCGGCGGCTCATCGCCGGTGAAGCCCATCGCCTGGGCGACGAGCAAGGGCACGAACGGCGCCTCGAAGGGCCCGAGAAAGCCGGGCGTGAGCGGCACCTCGTAGGTCAGATTCTCGTGCTCGACATTGAACGCGGCGCCAAGGCGCCACCAGTCGGTGATTTTGTATGTGGCCCACACCTCGACGCCGTACGTGGAGCCGTGCGCGAAGTTCGCGAACGCGACCGGGAAGAATGTCGAAGTGAAATCCTCGCTCCGCAGCGACTTGTAGCGGTTGTAATACGTCGAGATCGAAACCGAGACGTTCCGCATCGGCTCGGCCCGATAGCCAAGCTCGTAGGCGATGAGCTTTTCCGATGCGAAGTCCGCGCCGCCGATGAGAAGCGGCGGCGGACCGCCGGCCTGCACGTCACGGTCGAACGGCGTCGGCGTCCGCACCGCGCGCGAAACCGCCGCCCAGAGCAGATTGGCGTCGGTGATCTTCCACGATGCGCGCAGGCTCGGCAGCGGCGCGATCCCAACATAGGGATCACCCTCGATCTTGATGCCGGGGATAAGCTTCACACGATCGGTGAGCGAGATCGTGTCCTCGACGAAGACATTGGTGTAGTCGAGCTTGCCGGCATTCGGCACGAACCCGAATCCTGGCGAGCCGAAGATCTCGAACTGGTCCGCGCGCACGCCTCCACCCCAGACGATCGTGTTCCAATCGTCCGGCGCGAAGTCGTGCTGGAAATCGAGATCAAAACTGTTCAGTCCATCGCCGCCACCGCCGCCACCCGAGACATAGCGGCGCGTATCGTCGAAATAGGCTTGGACCTGGAGGTTCGATCCGCCGGCAAAATTGTGGGTCCATCGGCTCAGAAGGTTCGCGCCGGAAATATATTGCCCGTTGGTCGCGAGTTGCTCTTCGTTGCCGCCATAAAGGTCGCCTTGAACGGTGACGAGATTGTTGGTCGGGCTCCAATCGAAGCGGAAGCCGCCCTGTGATTTATGCCACTTGTCGAAGGCGCTCGTGCCGCCCTCGGTCTGGTCGCCGCCGATCGCCAGGCGATCGACATAGACGCGGTAAGTAGTGTCGGCGTTGGCGCGCCCGCCATACTGGACATAGCCGTCGCCCATCTGGTTGCCGGCGCTGACGCTTGCGACGCCGCCCTGGGTGTCGCTCGACTTGCGCGTGATAATGTTGATGACGCCGTTGACGGCGTTGGCGCCCCAGAGAGTTCCGCCCGGGCCGCTGACGACCTCGATGCGCTCGATGTCCTCCGGCGGCACGTACTGCATGTCCCAGTAGACGCCGGCGAAGATCGGCGTGTAGACGGTGCGGCCGTCGATCAGAACCAGCAGCTTGTCGGCGATCTGGCCGTTGAAGCCGCGCGCCGAGATCGCGTAGCTGGTGGCGTTGATCTGCGCGACCTCGAGGTTGGGCGCAAGACGCAGCATCTCGGGAATGGTGACGGCGCCCGAGCGGATGATGTCGTCGTGCGTGATGACATAGATCGCGGCGGGCGCGTCGCTCAGCGGCTCAAGCGATTTCGAGACCGAGGAGACCTCGATCGCCGACAGATCCTCGATCGAAAGCTTCGTGAGGTCCGCGGACGACGTCTCGTCCGCGCGCGCGCCGCCAAGGCCGGCCGCGTGCGCGACAAGCGCCGCCGTCGCGAGCGCCGCCCCACGCGCGGGCCATACCCGCCGTCGCGTCGTGGCTTCAGCCATGGCGGCCTTGGTCATGACGCAAGCCGCCGTCGAGCGAGGAGCGCACGGCGCGGGCAAGCTCTTCCTTGCGATAGGGCTTGCTCAAGAGCGGCCAATCGAACTTCCGGTTCGCCTGCTCCGCAAACCGCGTCTCGGGGAAGCCTGACGTGAGCAGCACTTTGAGATTGGGTCGCCGCGCCATGGCGTCGCGCGCAAGATCGACGCCGCTCATTCCGCCCGGCATGACGACATCGCTGAGCAGCAGATCGATCGGCGCGCCCTCGTCGATGATGGCCATCGCCGCCGCCGGCCCTTCGGCCGTGAAAAGGCGGTAGCCGAGCCCCGACAGCTGCTTGACCACGGTCGCCAGCAACTTCGCATTATCTTCGACGACGAGGATCGTTTCGCCGCCGCCTACGGTGCGCACGGCGGCCGTCTCGGCGGGAGCCGCGGCGACTTCCTGTGCGTCGCGCGGCAGATAGAGCCGGAACGTCGTGCCCTCGCCCGGCTCGCTGTAGACATTGATGTGCCCGCCCGACTGGCGGATGAAGCCGAAGACCATGCTCAGGCCGAGCCCGGTTCCCCTGCCCTTCTCCTTGGTGGTGAAGAACGGCTCGAAGATGCGGCCGACGATGTCGGGCGGTATGCCGGACCCAGTGTCGCTCACCTCGACCATGACATAGTCGCCGGGCCTCGTATCGACGTGCTCGCTCGCGTAATCAGCGTCGAGACGGACGTTGCGCGTGCCGATGATGAGGCGGCCGCCCTTGTGCATCGCGTCGCGCGCATTGGTCGCAAGGTTGGTGATCGCGGATTCGAGCTGCGCCGGATCGACCTCGGTCCACCACAGGTCCGGCGCCAGATTGAGGCTGATCTCGATGTGCTCGCCGAGCGTCCGCTGCAGCAGCCGTGTGATGTCGGTGACGAGCTTGTTCACCTCCACGCGCTCCGGACGCAGCGGCTGGCGCCGCGCGAAGGCGAGAAGCCGCGCGGTGAGCTCGGCGCCGCGCAAGGCCGCCTCGAGCACGTCGGTGACGAGCTCGCTCATCTCGGGCTGGTCCTTGAGCCCTTCGCGCAGGAGGTCGGCGTTGCCGATGATGACACCTAGGAGATTGTTGAAATCGTGCGCCATGCCGCCGGTGAGGTTGCCGATCGCCTCCATCTTCTGTGCCTGGACGAGCTGCTGCTGGGTCGCGATGAGCGCAGCCTGCGCCGCTTTAAGGGGCGTCACATCGACACCGATGAGCGCTATGCCGCCATCCGACATGCGCCGCTCCGTCGCGAGCACCCAGCCGCCGTCCCGCTGCGCGAATTCCGTCGAGCCCGCCGCCGCGCGGTGAATGCGCATGCGCTCGGCGATCCACGCTTCCTCGTTGCCGACGGCGTCGACATAGACTCCGCCCGCGACGGCCACGCGCGTGAATTCCTCGAACGTGCAGCTGCCGGCAAGGACCTCCGCGCATTCGGGGATGCGCTCGCGGATATACTGATTCGTCAGCACGATCGAGTCGGCCGGATCGCAGATGATGATGCCGCCGGGAACGCTTTCGACGGCGTCGCGCAACGTGCGCTCGGCCTGCTCGGCTCGGCGCGCGATCTCCTGATAGCGGCGCTCCGAAGCGGAGAGTGCGGCCGTCCGCTCGCGCACGCGGTCCTCGAGCTCATGCGCGTAGTCGCGGATGCGGGCATGCGCCTCGGCGAGGTCTTGCCGGCTTTGCTGTAATTCGCGGTTGGCGCGGATCGTGTCCTCGAAGGTCGAGATAAGAAGGTCGAGGATCTGTTCCTTCTCGGAATTGACCGTGAATTTGCGGCCGAGAAACGACATCTCCATGCCGAAGCTCAGCCGCTGCGTCCGCCGGAGATGCAAATTCTCCTGGATGCGGCGGATGCGATCGATCAGGTCGTCGGGCTCGTAGGGCTTGCGCAGGAAGCTGTCAGCGCCGCTCTCCAGGCCGCGGATGACGTCCATCGGGTCATCAAGGCTCGTGACGAGGATGACCGGCACGTTGCGCGCCCGGCTCTCCGCCTTGATGCTGCGGCAGAGTTCGTAGCCGGACATGCCGGGCATCACGACGTCGGAAATGACGAGATCGAACGTGTTGGCGCGGAATAGCTCGAGCGCCCGCTCGGCATCCGGCGCGACCCTTACGCCGAACCCCGCCCCCTCCAGCACCGCCTCAAGCCGCGCCGCCTGGGTCGGGCTGTCTTCAGCAACGAGAATGTGCGTCATTGGCCTCTCGCAAAAGTCCGAGATCGCCGCGCGCCTCCGTCGCGCCGAGTAACGGTGATATTCGGGTCCGCATCCCCCTTTTGGACGAGATCAACAAACGACCTCACTGACGATAGAACAATCAAATATAGAAATGTAATATAATATACAATCTTAACGGGAATCGGGGAAATCGTGTTTCGCCGCCTCCAGCTTTCCACCGGATGCGGGTGCGTACGCGGGCGCGATGGACCGCGCATCGCGCGTCTTTGCGAGCGCTCGCGAGTTCGATCGATTTTTTCCCGCTTTTCGCACGCTCGCGAAGAGTCGCGCGCGCGTTACCCGGCACGCGCTAACGATGACTTAACAGCTGTGGAGCGAAGCTGGCGAAATCGGGCTTGAACGATGGCGCATGCGGCACATACGGCGGAAGCCGGCGCGGACGCGAAGCGGCGGGGCCAGCTCCTCTGGAGCGGCGTGCTGCAGACCGCGCGGGGGCCGGTTCAGTGCCTCGTAGTCGACATCTCGCCGGGCGGCGCGCGCCTCACGATCGGCGCCGCGGTCGCGCAGGGCGAGGCCGTGACGCTGATGGTCACGGGCAAAGGCATGTTCCGCGGCACCGTCGCATGGGCCGAGCCGGGCCTTGTCGGCGTCGCCTTCGCTGCCGAGCACAGCGCCAGCGCCAGCGCGGCTTGACCGAGGCGGCGCCTCAGTCCGCTCGATAACCTGCCTCGTCGCCGATGACGGGGTTGCGCAGAATACCCAGGCCCTCGATCTCGACCTCGCAAACGTCGCCCGGCTTCATGTGGGCGCGGCCGGCATATTGCACGCCGCCCGTCTTCACATGCGCTGAAATCTGACCGTCGCGGTCGTCGGCCGCGGGCTTCAGCTGCCCCGGCGTGCCGGTGACAATCACGTCGCCCGGACGCAGCTTGTGGCCGGTCGAGAGATAATGAATGAGGTCTTCGACCTTGAAGATGAGGTGGCCGATGCTCTCGCGCTGGCGCGTCACGCCATTGAGGCGCGTCATCACCAGCTTGTCGTAGGGGCTGCCGAACTCGTCGGGCGTCATCAGCCACGGCCCGAACGAGCCCGAGCGCTCGAAATTCTTGCCCAATCCGAATTGCCGGTTGTGGCTTTGAAACTCGCGCACCGAGCCTTCGTTGTAGATCGAGTAGCCGGCGACATGGTCCATCGCGTTCTCGCGCGGGATAAAGCGGCCGCCGCGGCCGATGATGACCGCAAGCTCGCCCTCATAGTCGTAGGCGCGCCCGACCGAGGGCGGCGGGCACAGGATCGGTTCGCCGGCGCCGACCTGGCTCTCGGCGTGGCGCAGGAAGATCTGCGGATACTCCTTCGAGGTCGTGAGACCGGTCTCTTCGATGTGGGTCTGGAAGTTGAGCGCCAAGGCCCAGATCGCGTTGGGATCGATGATGACCGGATCGAGCTTCACGTCGGCAAGGCGCAGATCGGGCTTCCTGCCTTCGATCGCGCGCCTTACGCGCGCTTGCCAATCGGGGAGCGTAATGATGAGGCGCAGGTTCGATGGCAAGTCTGGCGCCGCGGCCGAAAGCGCCACGAACGCCTCGTCGTTCGCCATGACGCCGACGCCGGGACGGCCCTGGTGACGGTATGAAATGAGCCTCACGTGTCTCTCCTTGGAAATGCTCCCGCGCCGCGGCTCCCGCGCCGCCGGCGAAGGAGTGCTAGCACATTGTCATCGGCGGCGCCGCGACGCAATCTCCGGGCTTGCAACGCGGGAGGCCGGACATGGCAAAGATCACAGGCGCCCAGGTGATGGCGGAGATGCTCGACGCCTATGGCGTCAGCCACATCTTCATGGTGCCCGCGGTGCTGCGCCGGAGCATGGCCGAGCTGGAGCGCCGCACGGCGATCAAGCGCGTCCACGCGCACGGCGAGAAGGCCGCCGTCTACATGGCCGACGGCTATGCCCGCGCCTCGGGCCGGCCCGGCATCTGCATGGCGCAGATCGTCGGCGCCATGAATCTTGCCGCGGGCCTGCGCGATCCGTGGCTCGCGCATACGCCGGTCATCGGCATGACCGGCGGGCGCGAGGCGCGCACCAAGTTCCGCAAGGTCTATCAGGAGATCGACGACATGCCGTCGTTCGAGCCGGTGACCAAGTGGAACGCCACGGTCGACGCCGTCGAGCGCTTTCCCGACATGCTGCGCCAGGCCTTCCGTGTGGCGGTCTCGGGCACGCCCGGGCCCGTCCATCTCCAGTTCCGCGGCAATGAAGGGCAGATCGACGCCGACGAGGCCGAGATGGAAGCGCTTGCCGAGCCCATCTTCGCGCGGGTGCCGCCGTTCCGCCCGGAGCCGGCCGATGACTCCGTGCACGCGGCGCTGGCGGCGCTCGAGGCGGCCGAGCGCCCGGTCATCGTCGCGGGTGGCGGCGTGCGCGCCTCGGGCGCGGGCGCGCAGCTCGTGGCGCTCGCGGAGAAGCTTGGCATTCCGGTCGCGACCTCCTTGAACGGCAAGGACTCGATCCGGGGCGACCATCCGCTGAGCGTCGGCGTCGTCGGCTCCTATTGCCGCGAGAGCGCCAACCGCATCGTCAACGAGGCATCGCTCGTCTGCTTCATCGGCACCGAGACCGGCGGCATGACGACGCATTTCTGGGCGGTGCCGAAGATCGGCACGCCGGCGGTGCAGATCGACATCGAGGCGGAAGCCTTGGGCCGCAACTATCCACTTCAGGCGGCGGTGCTGGGCGACGCGAAGGTGACGCTCGCGCGCATGGGCGAACTCGCCGACGCGCGCAGTGCCGCCCGGCGCGAGGCCTGGCGGGCGCGGGCGCGTGCCATCTGCGAGGAGTGGCAGGCGAAATACCGGCCGATGCTGACCTCCGAGGCATGGCCGATCCGGCCCGAGCGGCTCTGCCACGAGCTGACGCGGCTCATGCCGGAGGACGCGATCGCGGTCGTCGACACCGGCCATGCCGGCATGTGGATGGGCGGGTTCTTCGACCTGCGCCATCCGCGCCAGAGCTACATGCGCAGCGCCGGCCATCTCGGCTGGGCCTTCCCCGCCGGGCTCGGCGCCAAGTGCGGCGCGCCCGAGCGGCCGGTCGTCGTCTTCACCGGCGACAGCGGCTTCTGGTACCACATCGGCGAGATCGAGACGGCGGTGCGGTGGAAGCTCAACACCGTGACCGTCGTCAACAACAACGACGGCGGCAACCAATCGAAGCGCGGCTTCGACCGCGCCTATGGCGGCAATCCGAGCGATCAGTCGAAGGAGCTCTGGACCTTCACCAAGGTCGATTTCGCAAAGCTCGCGGAGGATATCGGCGCGGCCGGGTTCACGGTCCAGCGCGCATCCGAGTTCGAGGGCACGTTCGCGCGCGCCTTGGCCTGCGGCCGGCCCGCCATCATCGACGTCAAGACCGACATCAACGTCGCGGCGCCGCTCGCGGGCTGAGGCGTCATTCGGCGCGAGATTGCTTCGCTTCGCTCGCAATGACCGTCTCTCTTTTGCTGTCATTGCGAGGAGCGCAAGCGACGAAGCAATCTCCCGCAGCGGTAGGACCTCGCACTCGTTCTACTTGATCGCGAGCGGATTAACGGGCGAGCCCACCGCCCCCGTGACCGGCAGCGCCGGCGCCACGAACATGAACTCGTAGCGCTTGTCGGCGGCGCAATCGGCCGCGAGCTCGGCCATGTGAAAGATCTCGCCGACGGTGAGACCCATGATCGGGATCGAGATCCAGTGCCAGGGCTGGGCCGCCTCGTCGGTCTCGTTGGGCCGCACCTCGACGCCCCACGTGTCGGTTGCGATCGCGGCGAGCTCCTTCTTGTGGAGCCAGTCGAGCGTCTCGAAGGCGAGGCCCGGCGCATCGCCGCCGGGATAGCCGTCCCAGTTCTTGGCCTCGAGCTTCGCCTCGATCTGCCCCGTGCGCACAAGCAGGAAATCGCCGCGCCGGATGGGCGCGCCGAACTCGCGCTCGGCGCGGTCCAAGTCCTCGCACGTGATGGCGTAGCCGTCGTCGAGATATTTCTTGCCGAGCATCTTCGGCATGTCGAACAGCACGCCGCGCCCGACCATGCGGTCGGCGGTCTTCTCGATGCCGCATTTCTGCGCGCCGAACGAGGTCACGGTGCGGCAGTCGTAGCCGTTCCACATGTGGTCGCCATAGAAGATGTGGCCGAGCCCGTCCCACTGCGTCCCGCACTGCATCGGCATGATGATGATGTCGTCGGCGCCGCGGATCTTGCGATGGTCGAGCACGCCCGAATAAGCGTCGGTGCCGGAGCGCAGCATCACGTGGATCGGATTGAAGCGGCCGATCGAGCCGTAGCCGCTCTTTGCCCCCTGCGGACCGTTATGGTCGAACGGCAGGGCCAGCGACATGACCTTGCCTTTCTGGACGAGGCGCGCGGCCGCCACGATGTCGGCCGGCGTCGTGTAGTTGAGCGTGCCGATCTCGTCGGCGGGCCCGAACCGGCCCCAGTTCTTGAGTCGATCCGCAGCCGCGCGGATGTCGGCCATCGTCAGTTTCCGTGTCGCCTCCGCCATGCCCGCCTCCCGGGTTTATGTTGCGCTGCACATATTGGGTTCGTTTGGTAATTTTGCCGTAAGCCTTTAGCATACCAAAGGTTTTTCCCGCGTCGCCGGCATGCCGCGAGGAGCGGAAATTGGGTTCGTTCGGAAATATGCCTTCGATCGACGCGCCGCTAGGGCTTAGGCGCTTCCACCGTGAACAAGCCTTGCGCGTTCATGGCCTCTTGATACCGCTTCGGCGGGTCGTCCTTGTTCCACGCTAGCATCTTCGGCAACCACGCGTCGGCTACGACATAGCGGACGGACTGCCCCGTCTGGCGAACCGTGACCACGATCGCGGCCAAATCGCCGGCGGGCGCTTTTTCCTCGGCGATTTTCACGGTGCCTTGTCCTGGGCTCGCGCCGACCGCGAGCATCACCCCGTCCACGATGCACGGGCATGGCGCCTTGGCGCCCTGGTAGTACAGCACGGACAGTTCACGCGGCTTGGCATGGAGCCGGTCGAGCGCGTCAAGTCCGATGCGAATGCCCGCGGGAATGAATCCGCCGAAGAAGCCGTGAACGCGCGTTCCGAGCGCGATCCATTCGTCAGGCGTCTCGGCGCGCGCCACCGCACCAGAGGCGAGCAGCGCGAGCGCCAACATGACCGCTTTCATTTGTATTTCGTCCCCCGTCGCCGAAGTACGTTTTAGGCGTACGAGACCTCTTAGCGCGCTCGCCCGTTGCGCGCAAGGCGCGGAATCGTTGCGGCGCGCGCACCTACGGTTGCGCAGAGCGAACAATTCTGGAGTTCAGCACACCAATCCTGGCGGGAACTAACCGCGATGATAGTCCCGAAGGAAGGCGGGGATGAGACCGTTCGGATTAGACGTGCGGCAGTCCAAGACTGAGGAGCACGGCGCCGGCGAGGAAAAGCCCGCCACCCCAGCGCTCGAGACGCGGTACGTCGCCGTGTCCACGCAAGGAGGCGGCAGCTGCGGCGAGGCCGAAACCGATCACGACGATGCCAACCAGGCTCAGCATCCGACGCCTCCAAGCTTGTGCGCTTCTCACACTCTTGCAAGCGTTTGTAAAGATTCAGTTTCCACCTAGCGAAACGAGGCACTTAGGCAAGAAAATTAAAGTGAATGATTGGTTAAAAACGATATAATTCGGGCTGGATTGACTCTTGTTGGGTTCGTTTATGCGGTTCTTTGGGGGATGGCTTCGTCTTGGGTTGGCGCTTGCGTTGGCGCCATGGCCCGCCGAGGCGCACGTGAAGTGGTTTGCGCACTACGACGTGCCGGAGCAGCCGCGGCCCCTTCTCGAAGTCTTCGACACCAGTTTCGGCCAGCTTTTCCTCGCCGGCATCATCACCTTCACCGCCGTCTGCCTGTTCGAGCGCACACCCATAGGCGCGGCGCTGATGCGCGGCATCGCGAGCCTCGGCGCCGGCATTCGTGCGCGCACCGAGGAGTGGTTCCGCGCCGGCACCGCCGCCTTCTTCATCGCCCTTTTCGCGCTCGGCGGCATCATCATGACCCCCGAGCTCATCACCGACGTTGCCGTCATCCCATGGCTTCAGGCGGCCATCGCCATTGGCATGTTCTGGCGCGGCACGATGGCGCTGTCGGCGGCCGGCATCGTCGCGCTTTACGCCTACGGGGTCGAGAAATACGGCATTTACCATATGCTCGACTACCCGATCTTCCTCGGGCTCGCCGCCTACCTCGCGCTCACGCCGTTCAACGTGCGCATCGGCAGGCTCCGCCCACTCGACGTGGCACGCTGGGCGGCCGCGATCACGCTGATGTGGGCATCAGTCGAGAAATGGGCCTATCCGCAATGGACCTATCCGCTGCTCGAAGCGCATCCCGATCTCTCGTTCCACTATACGCCGACCTTCTACATGCAGGCGGCCGGCTTCATGGAGTTCAGCCTCGCCTTCGCGCTGCTCTGGGCGCCGCTCGTCCGCAGCCTCGCGGCCGCGGTGCTCGCCTTCATGTTCATCTCCGCGGTGTTCGAGTTCGGCAAGATCGACGCGGTCGGCCACCTCATGATCATCGTCATTCTCATCACGGTGGGCGCCGACGACCAGCCCGTGGCGCGCCGGCCGGCGCTGGCGCCGATCTTCTATGCCGTGGCCCTGGCGCTCGATTTCACGGCCTATTACGGGCTCCACGCGCTCATTTACGGCACGCGTATCTGGTAAAGCGGGCAAAAGTTAACAGCCGGTTTATCGCGCGCTCAATTTTAATAGGAAATTAGTATTTCTAGCCCCGAATAAAGGCGTGCCTCTCCCGAGGTTTACGCCGGTGTTCCACAGGTTTTTCACCCGCGTTCGACGGGCTGCCGCCGTTACCGCCATGAGCATCTGCGGCATGGCGATGACGATCCGCGGCAAGATTCTGTTCGCGTTCTGCGGGCTTGCCGCGATCACCGGGCTCCTCGGCTGGAGCGCGGTGCAGAGCGTTGTCGAATCCGGCCGCCTCGTCGTGCAGACCTACGACAAGCCGCTCATGGCGATCAGCTATGCGCGGCTCGCGCTCGCGCATTTCATGGCGATGGAGCTGGCGGTCCGGGAGCGCCAGGCAACAGCTGACGGGCTGGAGCGCGAAGCGATCGATGCGCGCATCGAGAAGCTCGCGCATGCGCTGCGTGACGACCTCGGCGTCGCCGAGGAGCGCGCGCTGTCGCCGGAAGCGACCGACGCGGCGAAGGAGGCGGCGGTCGCCGCTGGCACGTGGGACGGGCTGCGCATCCGGCTCGAGGCGGGCGGCGCCGATGAATCCTATCGCGCGGCGCTCGACCGCCGCGCCAGCGCCGTCGTGGCCGATCTCGACCGCCTCGTCGAGATCACGGCCGATGACGGCTTCCGCGATCGCGAGCGCGCCTTGCAGTCGATCGCCTCCTACCGCACGCTCAGCATCGAGGCGACCGCGTTCGCCTTCATCCTCGGCGCGCTCATCGCCATGCTTTTGGCCACGCGCATGGTGCGGCCGATTGCCGCCGCCTCGCGCGCGGCGCGCCGCATCGCCGCGGGCGAGCTCGACGTCAAGATCGCGAAGGGAAGCAGCGACGAATTTGGCGAGCTGCTCGAGAGCCTTGCCGTCATGCGCGACAACATCCGCGTCATGATGGAGCGCGAGATCGCGGCGCGGCGCTCGGCCCAGACCCGCCTCGTCAACGCCATCGAAAGCTCGGACGAAGGCGTCATCGTGCTCGACAGCGACGGCCGCACCGTCATCGCCAATTCACAGATCGCCGCGTTCTTCACCGGGCTCGAGGACGCGTTCACACCCGGCGCCCTCCTGCCGCAGCCGATCGAGGCGACGCTCGCCGGTCCCACCGGCGAAATGGCCTTGGCCGACGGCCGCTGGCTGCGGCTGACGCGGAGCCCCACCGCCGACGGCGGCTTCGTCGTCGTCGCGAGCGACATCACCACGCTCAAGGACCGCGAGCGGCGCCTGCGCGAAGCGAAGGAAGAGGCCGAGCTCGCGAGCCGCAGCAAGACCGAGTTCCTCGCCAACATGAGCCACGAGCTGCGCACGCCGTTGAACGCCATCATCGGCTTCTCGGAGGTCATGGCGCACCAGCTTCTGGGGCCGATGGGACATCCGAAGTACGCGGGCTATGTCGAGGACATCCTGAGGAGCGGCAAGCATCTCCTCGACGTCATCAACGACATCCTCGACATCGCCAAGCTGCAATCGGGCAAGGCCGAGATCGAGCTGCGGCCGATGCAGCTCGCCGAAGTGGTCGACGATGCGCTGCGCATGACCGCAGCGCAGGCGGAGGCGGCCGACACTGAGCTCACCTGCGAGATCGATCCGTCGCTGCCGCTGATCGAAGGCGATGCGACCCGGATGAAACAGCTTCTGCTCAACCTGCTCTCGAACGCCATCAAGTTCACGCCTGCGGGCGGCAAGATCAAGGTGAGCGTCGGCCGCGTCGAGGAAGGCGTCCGCATCGCCGTCAGCGACACCGGCATCGGCATGGCGGAGAGTGACATCCCGAAGGCACTCGAGCCGTTCGCGCAGGTCGACAGCTCGATCACGCGCAAATACGGCGGCACCGGCCTCGGCCTGCCGCTGTCGCGTCTTTTCGCGGAACTGCATGGCGGGCGCCTCGTGATCGACAGCGCGCCCGGCCGCGGCACCACCGTGACGGTGATCGTCCCGGTGCACGAGCGCCCGGCCGCGCCGCTGGCGATCGCGGTCTGAGACGATGCTGCGCGCGCTCGCTCTGCTCCTACTTGCGCTATCCGCCGCGGTGCCGGCCGTCGCGGGCCAAGCCAATCCCGATCCGCGGCGGCCTGAATGGAAGCAGCTTTACGAGCGGCCCGAGGATGTGCCGTTCCCGAGCACCGACGGCTACAGCGACGAGAAGGCGGCGCTCGGGCGCATGCTGTTCTTTGATCCGATCCTCTCGGGCAACGGCATCAAGAGCTGCGCCTCGTGCCACAACCCGTCGCTGTCATGGGGCGATGGCCTCGCCCGCTCGCTCGGCGCCGGCGAGAAGCCGATGCCGACGCGCGCGCCGACCTTGATCGACATTGCCTGGATCCCGGTGCTCGGCTGGGACGGGCGCTTTCCCGACCTCGAGAGCGTCCCTTTCGACGGGCCTATAACCTCGCCGACGATCATGGACCGCAGCGAGAAGGACCTGGTCGCGATCCTGCGCGCCAATCCCGGCTATCGCCATGCCTTCGCCGAGGCGTTCGGGGAGCGCCCCATCTCGCGCGCCACCATTTCCGAGGCGCTCGCCACGTTCGAGCGCGGCATCGTCGCCGAGGAAGCGCCGTTCGACCGCTGGATCGGCGGCGACGACCGCGCGATCTCGGACGAGGCGAAGCACGGCTTCGATCTTTTCAACGGCAAGGCCGGGTGTGCCGAGTGCCATAAGGGCTGGAACTTCACCGACGGCGCCTTCTACGACATCGGCACAGCGACCGGCGAAGATATCGGACGGGGAAGGCTCTTCCGCAATTCGACGAAGCTGCAATACGCCTTCAAGGTGCCGACGCTGCGCGACATCGCGCGGCGGGCGCCCTACATGCACGACGGCTCCGAGGCGACGCTCGAGGATGTGGTCGAGCTTTACAACCGCGGCGGCATCGAGCGCCCGAGCCGGTCGGAGCTCATCAAGCCGCTCGGGCTTTCCGGCGAGGACAAGGCGGCGCTCGTCGCCTTCCTTAAGACGCTCACCGGCGCCCCCGCCGCGCTGTCTCTGCCGCGGCTGCCGCGCTGAGCGCTACTTCACCGTGACGGTGAGGCGCATCGTCGGGTGAATGGCGCAGCGCACCTGGAACGTGCCCTTCTGGTCGAACTGCAGATCAACGGTCGCGCCGATCGGCTGCTCGCCCGAGTCGAACTTCATCTGCGGCGAATCGACATAGACATGGTGCGTTACGTTGTCGTCGTTGACGATATGGACGACCGCGCCCGGCGTCACCGTCAGCTCGTTCGGAGCAAAGGCGCGGTCCTTTTGGCTCACGGTCGTGCTGCCGCCCGCGGGAACGACTCGTGCCGGAAGCACGACCGCGATCCCCACCACCATCGCAAGCACAAGTCGCCCGATGCGGCGCGACTCGATTTCCCGACTCTTAACCAGTTCTTAACCCCAGTTTGCTGCCATCTGCAGCGACAAAATTATAACGCCCGCGCGGACGAGGATAGCGGCTAATGGCAAACGCTTCGGAAACGTACCAAGGCACGCTGCGCGCGCCGGGCGGGCTGCCACGGGAGCGGGTGCGACTCGCCGCGGCGATCGTCGCCGCGGCGCTCCTCGTCGTCGCCTTCGTCACGATCGAGCCGCTGCGCTCCGGCGCGATCGAGGCGTTCCGCGCCTTCGCGCTCTTCTCCGCGATCGTCGCCGGCTAGAAGTTTCACTCGGTCTTAAACAGAGTTCGTCACTCTGTCCGCGGCGCTTTGCTTGGTGTCGCGGAGAGTGGACGATGAGAGTCGAGCAGCGTATCTGGCAGCCCGGACAAGAGTGGCGCGTCCTGCACGAGGAGAGGAACCTCAAGCCCTCGCTCGTGCTCTACTTCGCGGCGCCCGGCACGCTCGACGACGGACAGCGCTTCGCCGAACTGCGTAAAGCTTATCCCGGCGCGAAACTTCTCGGCTGCTCGACCGGCGGCGAGATCGTCGGCGACAGCGTCCATGACGGCTCGGTCGTCGCGACCGCGATCGAATTCGCCGCGACCGCGCTCGGCGCCGCCAAGGAACGCACCGGCGGCGGCAAGGGCTCGTTCGACATCGGCGTCAGCCTCGCCCAGCAGCTCGAGCGGAAGGACCTGCGCGGCGTGTTCGTGCTGTCGGACGGCACCACCATCAACGGCACCGAGCTCGTCGCCGGCGTGCAGAAGGTCTTGGGCCGCGACATCGGCCTCACCGGCGGGCTCGCCGGCGATGGCGCCGATTTCCGCACGACGCGCGTCGGGCTCGACGCCAATCCCGAGCCCGGCATGGTCGTGGCCATGGGCTTCTACGGAACCCGCATCGCCATCGGCAGCGGCAGCGTCGGCGGCTGGGACACGGTCGGACCGCAGCGCGTGATCACGCGCGCCGAGGGCAACACCCTCTTCGATCTTGACGGCATGCCGGCGCTCGACCTCTACAAGCAATATCTCGGCGCGGAAGCCGCGCGGCTGCCGGCCTCGGCGCTGCTCTTCCCGCTGCGCGTCCATCCGCCCGGCGATCCCGATGCGGCGCTCGTGCGCACCGTCGTCGGCATCGACGAGGAGCGCAAGGCGATGATCTACGCCGGCACGATTCCGCAGGGCTACACCGCGCAAGTCATGCTCGGCCATTTCGACAATCTCATCGCCGGCGCGGGCGACGCCGCGAAGAAAGCGGCGATCCCGGCGGCGAAGCTCGCGATCCTCGTGAGCTGCATCGGGCGCAAGCTGCTGCTGGGTCAGCGCACCGCCGACGAGGTCGAGGCCGTGGCGGAGGTGCTGGGCGCGACGTGCCGCACCGCGGGATTCTACTCCTATGGCGAGATCGCGCCGATGGAAGCCTCGTCCGTCTCCGACCTGCACAACCAGACGATGACGATCACCACGATCGCCGAAGCCGCCTGAGAGCCATGCACAAGCTCCTTCAACGCCAGCTCCGGCAGGCGCGCGAAGGCCGGCCTGGAGGCGACACCGATCTCGACGCTCTCGTGGCGCTCGTCGATGCCGCCTACGACGAAGTGGACCGCGAGCGCCGCATCATGGCGCACGCCTATCAGGTCATGCGAGACGAGCACGCGACGCTCGCCGTCGAGATCGTCAAGAAGGAACGGCTCTCGTCGTTGGGGCAGCTCACGGCGACCGTCGCGCACGAGCTGCGCAATCCGCTGTCCGCCATTCGCAACAGCCTTCATGCGCTACGTGAGCTGACCGCGAATTCGGGTCTGCCGCTCGACCGGGCGATGAAGCGGATCGAGCGCAGTATCGAGCGCAGCGACGGCATCATCGCGGACCTGCTCGAATATGCGCGTGTGCGGACGCTCGCGCGCAGCGAGGTGACGCTCGATGCGTGGCTCGGCGAGCTGCTCGACGAACAGCGGCTTCCGGCCGGCATCCGGCTCGAGCGCGAGCTTGGCGCCGGCGCTACAGTCGTCCTGATCGATCCCGACCGCTTCCGCCGCGTCCTCATCAACCTCGTCGAGAACGCGGCCCAGGCCCTCGTCACGGCCGGCGACGAAGCCCCCGAGAAGCGCATCCGCGTCGAAACCGCAGCCACCGACATGGTGGAGATCGTGATCGAAGACAGCGGCCCCGGCATTCCGCCCGAAATCCTGCCGCGCATCTTCGAGCCGCTCTTCAGCACGAAATCGTTCGGCACCGGATTGGGCCTGCCAACCGCGAAGCAGATCGTCGAGCAGCACAACGGCACGATTGCGCTCGGCAACACCCCCGCGGGCGGCGCCGCAGCGCGCGTCCGCCTGCCGCTCGCGCGCGCCGCTCAAGCGGCGTAAGTTGTAGCGGCATTCTCGAGAAACGAGGGCGACGACGCGACCCGCTCCTCCGGGATTGCCGCAATGAGCATTTCCGTGAAGCAATAAAAATCCATCCTGAGCGGAGCCCCTGAGCCCGGCGGAGGGGCGCAGTCGAAGGACGCACCCTGTTGCCATCTGGCGCCGGGCACCCGTTTGTACGAAACTGCGCGGCGAGGAGGAACCTGCCCGTGCCGTTCTATGAAAAAGGCGCCGTGCGCATCCGCTACGAGGAGCAAGGTTCGGGCTTTCCGCTGCTGCTGATCGCGGGCGGCGGGCTCAACTCGACGATCGACAAGCTCTCCACCACTTATTCCGCCAATCCTGTCCTCGCCGCGCCCTTCGATCCGTTCGCGGAGTTCAAGGGCCAATACCGTTGCATCGGGATGGACCTTCGGAACGCCAATGATGGCCAATCCTCAGGCCCCCTCGAAGCCGACCGGCCGTGGGACAGCCACACCGACGACCAGCTCGGCCTGATGGATCATCTCGGCATCGGGCAGTTCATGGTGCTGGGCTTCTGCATCGGCGGCCCGTTCATCTGGAACCTCTTGCGCCGCGCGCCGCGCCGCATCGTCGCCGCGGTGCTGGCGCAGCCGAGCGGCTTCCGCCCGGAGATCCCCGACCATTTCTACAACAACAACATGGCGGGCTGGGGCCCGGCTCTCATCGCGCGCCGGCCCGACATCACGACGGCGATGGTCGATGCGTTCCTCACCAAGATGTACCGCAAGGACGCCGACTTCGTGTTCACCGTGACGCGCGATTTCGTGCGCGACTGCCAGACGCCCGTGCTCATCCTGCCCGACGACGTGCCCTCGCACCCTTATGCTGTGGCGATGGAGAGCGCGATGCTGGCGCCCAGGTCGCAGGTGAGCCTCTATCCGTGGAAGGACAAGAAGGAGCGGGTTCCCTTGGCGGTGCGACACATCCGCATGTTCCTGGAGGCGCATCGGCCGGCGGCCGCACGCTGAGACGCGGCCTACGTCCGCATAGATAGCTTCCAGGATTGAAGGCCCGATCTCTGGCTTTTTATTCGCCCTGCTACGAGCTTCTTCACGCGGCAAGACGGGCCGCCGTCATAGCTGGTCACGGAGCGCCATTTCGTCAGAGGTCGATGACAAGGTCACTCGTGGGCTGACAGCAGCAGATCAGCACATTGCCCTCCGCTGGCGCATCGATCGGTTCGGGCCGGTAGCTCACGTCTCCAAGTACGAGCCCGGTCTCACACGTGTGGCAGACGCCGGTGCGGCATGCCCAGCGCACAGAGACGTCGCATGCTTCCGCAAGCTCGAGCACGCTATTAAATGCCGGTCCCCAGCTGACATTGAGACCGCTCCGGGCGAACGAGATCAGCGGCCCGTCGCCGCTGGGACCGGATGGCGCGTGCGGCTGGCGCCGCGGAGCAGCGGCGATCCCCGGAGTGTTGGAAGGAGCTGACCCGAAATTCTCGGTGTGAATGCGGTCCGCCGCAACGCCCCAGCCAGAAAGGCCGGAGGTGAGATCACCCATGAAGGCGGGCGGTCCGCAGAGGTAGAAATCCGCGCTGCGCGGTACCTCGAGTTCCCGGAGCGCACTCATGTTCAAGCGTCCGTGCGCGTCAAAATCGACGCCTGCTCGATCGTCGTACTGAGGCGCGCTGTAGCAAATATAACGACGGCTGCCCGGCAAGGCCTTGAGGAGGGCGCGAGTTTCGTCGGCAAAAGGATGCTCACGCCCGGCGCGCGCGCCATAGAGCCACCAGATTTCGCGCGGCGAGGCCGCAGCCGCTAAGGCATGGAGCATTGCGAGAACAGGAGTGACGCCGATGCCGGCACTCATGAAAACAATGGGTCCGTCGCCGGGCCGAAGCGTGAACCGGCCCCTCGTGGCGCTGGCCTCCACGACATCGCCGACCTGCAACTCATCATCAATGTAAGTGCCGGCGGCCCCATGCAGCTCGCGCTTGACGCTTACGCGATAGCGCTCGGTTCCAGGCGCTCCCGAAAGCGAATAGCTGCGCATCAGCGCCGGCACATCGCGCGCACGCTTTAGCCGCACGACGATGAACTGGCCGGGTAACGGCATCGCGAGGGGGCGCCCATCGCTGGGCTCGAGCACCAGCGAGATGACGCCGCTGCTCTCGCGAACCTTGCTCGACACGCGCAGCGGGCGGAATCCCGTCCAGGCCGGGGGCGGCCCGGGCGTGGGCGCGAGGCCGGCATTTCCCGTGATCGCGCCGCGGCGTTCCTGCTCGAGCAGCGCCTGAACGGAGGCGCGCCAACCGGCGCTCAGTGCCGGAATGCGCAACGCGCGCTCAAGCGCGCTGCGCGGATGGGCGGGCATGTAAAGCAGCGCGTTGATCTCGGACACACTCAAACGCTCAGGGCCAGCAGCGACCCGTACGATCTCGTCGCCGGCCCCAATCTCACCTTCCTCGAGAACACGAAAATAGAAGCCGGGCCTGCCTCGCGCGACGAGCAGCGCCGCCATCTGTGGCTCGTCCAGGCGAATACCGACCCGGTAGCACGTGACACGCGGCTGCGTTACCTCGAGGAGCGCGCCGCCGATCCGGTAGCGATCGCCGATGCACACCTCTTCGTCGGACAGGCCGTCTACGGTCAAATTCTCGCCGAACTGCCCATAAGTGAAGTCGCTACGATGCAACTCCCTTTCCCAGTAGCGGTAGGATTCTATCTGGTAGACGAAAACGGCACGGTGCTCGCCGCCGTGTCCGGCCAAGTCCCCTTGTCCGTCGCCGTCAATGTTGAGCCGCCGCACCATGCGCCTGCCTTGGACGGGTGTCTTCCAGACGGCGGTGTGAACCGTCTTGCCGCGCCACGCGATATCGCGCGGCAGGCCCACATTGACCGACAGCAGGCGCGCAGGCATCCTTTTGATCCCGTCGCTACGCCGCTCCCTTGCCCTGAGTGGGGTGAGAGCCGAGCTGATGAAGCGCTCCGTTGTCGCGGTCGACCAAATGCGCGCGCGACGGCCCGGGCCGGAACGGATCTCCGAAATACTGCGTCTCGCGGGCGACCTTTCCGCCGCTGAATTCCATGATGCTGACGGCGTAAGACGGCACGCCGTCATAGCTGAGCACGAATTCGGTAACCCAGAGATCGGCAGTGCCGATGATCCGCTCGACGGCGAAGCGCTTCACGTTCGGCTGCACCGTTCGGCTCTCTTGGATATTGTGCCGGCCGCGAATGCGTTCACCTGACTGCGGATAGTGGAGCATCGCATCATCGCGATAGATCTCGTGCTCAGCCGCGAAATCATTCGCATTGGATGCCGCCCAGTGTCTCTCGAGCGCAATCCGTATCTCCCGATCTTCCATCTCAACCTCCTGCGCCGCGTCTTGCTGCGGCATTAGAGCGGCCTAAGCTCGCCAAGCATGCTGGGAACGAGCTCCGACACCGTCGGATGAATGTGCATCGCGCGCTGCATCACGGTATAGGACGCCTTGGCGTACATGAGATCGAGAATAGAGTGGATGACCTCATCGCCGCCCGGGCCGAGCACCGCGGCGCCCAGAATCTGCTTCGTATCCGCGTCAACGACGATTTTCATGAAGCCTTGGGTCTCGCCCTTCTCGACGGCCCGGGCGACCTGGGTCATCGCTCTCTTGCCTATGAGCGCGCGCTTTCCTGTTTTCCGTGCATCGGCTTCGCTCAAGCCCGCCCGGCCCAGAGGCGGATCGATATAGAGAGCATAGGCCGGAATTCGGTCACTGACGCGGCGCGGATCGTGGTCGAGAAGATTTGCCGCGACGATCTCGAAATCGTTGTAGGCCGTATGCGTGAAGGCGCCTTTGCCGTTGCAATCGCCGAGCGCCCATATCCCCGGCACATTGGTGCGTAGTTGATCGTCGACGGTAATGAATCCCCGTGCGTCATGCGCGATTCCGGCTTCGTCGAGGCCGAGATCATCGGTATTGGGACGACGGCCCGCGGCGAGCAGCAAATGGGTCCCGCCAACGACGGGTGCCCCGCTGGCGCAATCGAGAGTGGCGGAGATCCCTGCGCCGGTCTTGGCAAGACTGATACATTTCGCGTTCAGCCTGACCGAGATGCCCTCTCGCTCCAAGATCTCGAGAATTGCCGCGGATACATCCTCATCCTCGCGTTGAACCAGGCGCGGCGCCATTTCGACGACCGTCACCTCGCTGCCGAAACGGCGATACATCTGCGCGAACTCGAGCCCGACATAGCTGCCGCCGACAATCACGAGATGCGGCGGGACAAAATCGATGTCCATCATCGAACTGTTGGTGAGATGCTCGACCTGGTCGAGGCCGGGCATTGAGGGTGCGGAAGCGCGGCCGCCCACATTGATGAAGATCCGCTCCGACGTCAGCATGGTGTCGCCGACGCGGATCTCATGCGGGGCGATGAAGCGCGCATGGCCGCGGTAGAGCGTGCAATTTTCCACCGTGAGCAACGAGAGGACACTATTGCGGCTCGCCGCGACCACCGCATCCTTGCGCGCCTTGACGCGTTTCATGTCCACACCCACCGGACCTGCGATTGATATGCCGAAGTCCGCGGCACGCCGCGCTATATGGGCAGCCTCGGCGCTTGCAATGAGCGTCTTCGTCGGCGTGCACCCCACGTTGACACACGTACCCCCGACCAATCCGCGCTCGACGACGGCCACGCTCATACCGGCAGTCGCGAGGCGTCTCGCCAGAAAAGGGCCTGCCTGTCCGGTGCCGACGACGATCGCATCGTATGTCGTCATTGATCGCTCCGTAGCCAGGGGATCGACAAGAGGCACCGCCAGACCGGAGGGAAAAGCGTCGTGAACGTGCATTCACTGCTGCACCGCGCGCTTTCCCGCAGAATCCTCGGCAATTCGCGGCAGTTCGATGATGTCCCTGAATCTTAGGGCGGTCAATGTCGGGACCGCAGCTGCTCGGCGGACGTGATGCGTTACAGAACAGAGTATGGGCGCGGCGACGCTTGTGTCGGCCGCCGGTGCGATTTGGATAGCCAGGTGGTCCCGGCGAGCGCGCCCCGAGAACGCTTGAGCCGGGAGGCGCGCGGCGGGATAATCGGGAAACTGCTTTGGAGGAATGATGGATACGGCAAATTTCCGCGACCTCGCGGTCGAGGAATTCGACACGAGAACGCTCCTCGCGCACGCGAGCGCGCAGTCAAAGCAGCGCCGCTACGAGGATTTCTTCATCGCTGACGTCGACGGCCACCATTGGGAAGCCGCGTCATATCCCAAGATCACCGAATATATCGAGGACCCGGTGCTGCGGCAGCAGACGCGCTACCAGGGCGTGGGCGGGCGCGGCATCACGACGGGCAGCGGCAGCTATCAGGAGATGGGCGGCCGCATCACGCGCCAGGATGGGCGCCGCGGCGAGACGGTCGCGGGTTCGCAGCACCGCGACATCACGCTGACGCGGCGCTGGATGGACGCGATGGGGATCGACACCGTCTGTCTTTTCCCGACCCCGATGCTGGGGCTGCCGTTCGCGGTCCGGCCCGAAGTCGAGGTCGCGATGGCGCGCGCCTATAACCGCTGGCTCATCGAGACGGTGCTGGCGGACGAGCCGCGCATCCGCGCCTCGCTCTATCTGCCGCTCTCCGATGCCGCGGCGACGCTCAAGATGGTCGAGGATTTCGGCGACAAGAAAGGCGTCGTCGGCTTCACCATCATCGCCTCGGCCCAGCGCCCGGTCACCGACAACCTTTATTGCAAGGCCTATGCGGCCATCGAGGAGCGCGGCTTGCCGCTCGTCTTCCATGCCGGGCTCATCTGGAACGGCCACACCAGCATGCAGCTTTGCTCGCGCTTCATGGCCGTGCATGCGCTGAGCTTCAGCTTCTCGAACATCGTCCACATGACGAACTGGCTCTGCAACGGCATGCCCGAGCGGTTCCCGAAGCTCAAGACCGTGTGGGTCGAAAGCGGGCTCGCCTGGATCCCGTTCGTGATGCAGCGGCTCGACAACGAATACATGATGCGCTCGAACGAGGTGCCGCTCCTGAAGAAGAAGCCGTCGGACTATATGCGCGAGATGTATTACTCGACGCAGCCGATGGAAGCCGTGGACAACCGCGAGGCGCTCGAGGTCACGCTGAAAATGATCAACGCCGAGACGCAGCTCCTCTATTCGTCCGACTATCCGCACTGGGACATGGACCTGCCGAGCACCATCTATGACCTGCCGTTCCTTTCGGAGCAGGCCAAGCGCAACATCCTGGGCGGCAACGCGCAGCGCGCCTTCAACCTGCCGCCGACGCTGTCCGATGCCAAGCTGGCGCGGCAGGCGGAACGAAGAGTTTGACATCGACTGTAGTTAGATATATCTAAATGCAGTCTTAGAAGGAGACGGAGAATGGGTATCGTCGGGGTTGATTCAGCGGTGTTCGGCGTCGAGGACGTCGAGGCCGCACGGCGCTTCTGCCGCGATTATGGCTTGGTCGAAGTCGAGCACGGCGCCGCCGGCGCCACGTTCGAGGCCTTGGACGGCACCAACGTGGTGCTGCGCCGGGCCGAGGACACCTCGCTGCCGACGGCGCCGGTCAAGGGCTCCACGGGCCGCGAGACGGTGTGGGGCGTTTCCGACAAGGATGCGCTCGACAAGATCGGCGCCGAGCTCACCAAGGATCGCCAGGTCCGGCGCGATGCGGCGGGTGTGCTGCACACGATGGACGATGAGGGCCTCGCGCTCGCCTTTCAGGTCACGAAGCGCCACGCCTACAAGGCCGAGCCCAAGCCCTTCAACGTGTCCGGCCTGCCGCCGCAGCGGCCGATGAACAGCCGCGTCGATTACACCAAGCTCGGCAACGCGCGCTCTTTGGGACACATCGTCTATTGGAGCGCCGACCCCGACAAGAGCATGAAGTTCTATCTCGACCGGCTCGGCTTCAAGGTCACCGACCACGTGAGGAAGGGCGGCGTGTTCGCGCGCGCGCCGGGCTCGCACGACCACCACAACCTGTTCTTCATCCTGAAGCCCGATGCGACCACGAGCTTCCAGCATCTCGAATGCCATTTCGGCGACTTCCAGGAAATCGTCGTCAATGGCGGCTATATCAGCAAGCAGGGCTGGAAGACGGCGCGCGGCCCCGGCCGCCACGTGCTTGGCTCGAACTATTTCTGGTATTTCGTGACGCCGATGGGCGGCGCGTTCGAGCTGTCGGCAGACATCGACCAGCTCGACGACAACTGGGTCCCCGGCGAATGGGAAAGCCTCGCCGACGTGTCCGGCTGGCTCACCCAGATCCAGGGAGAGCCGGTGCCGAACGCGCAAGGGCGCTAAGCGCCGCTCGCGTCAGGAGCGCTAAGCGGACGAGCGCCGGCAGCTGAGCCGGCGCTCGCGCCAGCGCGCGCAGCACGGCGAACGGCGCTGCCCGGCCGTCGCGGTGGAGCCCGACGAACGCCGCGGACGGCAGATCGAAGCCCGCACCATCGGCGACGGCACGCAGCGCCACAAAACGCGCGCGATCGCGCACGGCGCGCGCGGCGATGTGACTCTCGAGATCGACGGCGACGGCGCCGGTGGCGCGGAAGAGCGTGGCCTTCTCCGAGGCCGTGGCCACAATCCCGTCGCGGCCCAGGAGATCGCGCGCGTCGAACACAAGCCCGCGCGCCCCAAGCCCGCGCGCGATCTCGTTGCGCAGCAATTCGTCGGCGACGAAAACCTCGCCTGTCTCGGTCACGACGCGGCGCGGCAGCAGGATCGTGCCCGTCGCGAGCGCCGGATCGAGCGCGCCGGATATTCCGAAGCTCACGAGAGCCCCCGCCCCCGCCGCCAGCTGACTCTCGGCCAGCGCCCGCGCGCGCGCGGGATCGGCTCCGCTCGCCAGTACCGCGATGCCGCGGCGGCGCAGGATGCGCGCCTCGGCCTCGAGCCCCACGACCGCCGCGAGCCGCATCACATGCCGAAGACGGGGAGCGCACCCTCGTCGCGGAGATTGCGGTAGCGCGCCAACGCCCAGAGCGGGAAATAGGCGCGGTAGCCGTGGTAGCGCAGATAGAAGACGCGCGGAAAGCCCACGGCGGTGTACCAGTCCTCGTCCCAGAGGCCATGCGGCGCTTGCGTTGCGAGGAGATAACGCACGCCGCGCGCGACGGCGGCGTCTTTCCCCTCGCCCGCCGCCATGAGCGCGAGGAGCGCCCACGCCGTCTGCGAGGGGGTGCTGGCCTTGGCCGCGCCGTGCGGCCAGTTCGCGTGATATGACGCGCCGTCCTCGCCCCAGCCGCCGTCCGTTCGCTGCACGCCGATCAGGAACTGGACCGCGCGGCGGATCATCGGATGGTTCTGATCGATGCCGGCCGCGCGCAACGCCACGACCACCGACCACGTACCGTAGATGTAGTTGGTGCCCCAGCGGCCGAACCAGGAGCCGTCTACCTCTTGCTCCCGCCCCAGGAACGCGATGCCGGCGGCGAGCGCGTCCTTGTCGCCGCGCGCGGCAAGCTGCGCCAGGAAGCCGACGCACCGCGCAGATACGTCCGCCGTCGGCGGGTCGAGCAGCGCGCCGTGATCGGCGAACGGGATATAGTTGAGATAGCGATACTCGTTGTCGGCATCGAACGCGCCCCAGCCGCCGCTCTTGGAGCGCATGCCGACAATCCATTCGGCGGCGCGATCGACGCCCGCGCGATAGCGCGCGCGATCGAAGCGGTCCATCGCGATCGCCACCATCGCCGTGTCGTCGAGATCGGGATAGTGCGGGTTCGCATACTGGAAGGCCCAACCGCCGGGCCTGAGATTGGGCCGCACCGCAGCCCAGTCGCCCGCGACCTCGAGCTCCTGCTTCGGCACAAGCCAGTCGAGCCCGCGCCGCACGGCGTCATCAGCGCCGCCCGCCTCGATCAGCGCGAGCGCCGCGAGCCCCGTGTCCCACACCGGCGAAAGGCATGGCTGGCAATAGGAGCGGCCGGGCGTCAGCACGAGAAGCTTGCGCAAAGCAGCGCGGCAGAGCACTGCGCCGGGATCATCCTTCGCGAAGCCAAGACAATGAAACATCATCGCCGCGTTGGCGATCGCGGGATAGATGCCGCCCAAGCCATCATCGCCGTTCAACCGCTCGCGCACGAAAGCGACCGCCGCATCGATCGCGCGCTGCCGCGCGCGCTTCGGAAACCACGGCTCCGCCACGCGGAGCAGGTCGTCGATCGCGTTGAAGACGACGGCCCAGACCGAACCTTTCGCGCGTGGCGGCTTCGCATCGGTCCCCGGCAGGAACAGCTCGCGGATCGAAACGCTGCGCGGGTTGACGGCGCGCGGGCGTATCGCCATCAGCACAAGCAGCGGCGCGATCACCGTGCGCGACCAGTACGAGACCTTGTCGAGGTGGAACGGGAACCACCGCGGCAGCAGCATGATTTCGACCGGCATGACCGGCACCGCGCGCCAGGGAAGCTCGCCGAAGAGCGCAAGCTGCACGCGCGTGAAGACGTTGGCGTTGGCGGCGCCGCCGGCCGCCAGGATCGCGGCGCGTGCGCGTGCCATGTGCGGCGTGTCGGGTGAATCGCCCGCAGCCTTCAACGCGAAATAGGCCTTCACGGTCGCCGAGAGCTCGAGCTCGCCGCCGTAGAAGAGCGGCCACCCGCCGTGCGAGCCCTGGGTCTGGCGCAAATATTGAGCGAGCGCGGCTTCGACATCGGCCTCGATCTCGCCGAAGAAATGTCCAAGCAGGATATATTCCGCCGGGATCGTGGCGTCGGCCTCGAGCTCGAAGGCCCAGTGCCCGTCCGCGTGCTGGAGCGCGAGGAGCGCGCGTGTCGCGCGGTCGACCGCGCGGTGAAGCTCGTCGGGCGCGGCGCGGAAAGCGGAATCGCGGGAAAGCGCTTCGGTCATGAGGAGCGCGACATTAGCTGCTGTGCGCGGCGAGGAGAAGCGCCGCCGCCGCGAAGCCCGAGCGGATCGCGCCCTCGATCGTCGCGGGAAGGCCGGTCGCGGTCCAATCGCCGGCGAGCGCGAGATTGTGCCAGCGCGTCTTCGCGGGCGGACGGCGCCGCGCCTCCGCGGGCGTGGCGGCGAAGGTGGCGCGGCGTTCCTTCACGATCTGCGCCGCCGGCATTTCGCGTGCGCCGAGTTCGTAGGCGCGCGCGACGTCGCGCCAAAGCCGCGGTGCCAGATCCTCGGCCGGCTCGTCGACAAGCCGCTCGGCCGCGCTCACCGTGACGGACAGCACGTCGCGCTTGCGGAAGACCCACTCCGCCGTGCCGCCGACGAGGCCGATGAAGAGCGGCGCCGTTTCCGGCAGCGCGATGCGGTAGTGCGCGTTGACGATGGCGCGGAATTCCTGCGGCGCCATGAGCCCGGGCACGAGGCGCTGCGCCACCGGCGCGGTAACCGCGAGCACGGCCGCCTCGTCTGCGTCGAGCGCCATGCGGCCGTCATCGAACTCGATCGCGGCAAGGCGATCCTCCGCGCAGTCGAGCGCGCGGGCGCGCGCGGTGAAGCGCACGACGGCAGAGCGCGCAGCGAGAAAGGCGAGCGCGGGCTCGACCAGCGTCTCCGACAGGCCCTCGCGCGGAACGAGCGGGCGCGCCGCCGCACCGCCACGGGCGAAACTTTCGGCGATCACGCGCGCCAAGAGCTTCGCCTGCCCCTCGCGCGGATCAGTGTTGAGCGCGGCGACGGCGAGCGGACGCCAGAAACGCCGGTAGAGGAGCCCGCGCGGATCGAGCACCGCATCCACCGTCGCGTCGTCATCGGCGCGGAAGAGCGAAAGCGCGGCGAGATAGTCCCACGCGCGCGTGCCTGGCACACGGGCACTGGCGTCGAGCAGCCACCATGGGATGCGGCCCCGCGAGGGCCGCACGATCCAGCGCTCGCCCGTTTCGAGATCGAGAAAAGGATAGGCCGCTTCCGCAGGGCCAACGAGCGTTGCGCGCGCCCCGATCAGCTCGAGATAACGCATCGCCGCGCTGTTCCCCTGCATCAGCAGATGGTTGCCGTTGTCGATGCGGCAGTGGAGCGTCGCGTCGTCATAAGAGCGGCAGCGTCCGCCCGCGCCTTGCGCGGATTCGTGGACCACCACCGGCACGCCCGCTTCCGCGAGCCGGACCGCAGCGGCGAGGCCGGCCAGGCCCGCGCCAATCACATGGACGCGCGCAAGGCTCACAGCAGGCCGTGGCGCAGCGCAAGCCAGATCTTGGTGAAACGCGGTACCGGCGCCGGCTCGTCGAGCCGCGACCAGCCACGCTTCCTCAATCGCGCGAGCGAGGCACGGTAGACCGCGGCCATCATCGCCGCGGGCCGCATGGTGCCGCGCTTGCAGTGTGTCATCGCGCGCGTGGCTTCGGCAAAGCGCGCCTCTGCCGTGTTGGCGAGATCGGCGCAGACCTGCGTCACGCGCGGATCGGCAAGCACAAGCGCGGGCTCGGTCACGGTGATGCCGTGGCGAACGAGCAGCTCGCGCGGGAGATAAAGGCGGCCGCGGCCTGCATCCTCGACGAGGTCGCGCAGAATGTTGGTGAGCTGCAGCGCGCGGCCCAGGGCCCAGGCGACGCGGTCGGCGTCCGCGCCATCGTCGCCGAAGATACGGACGGACAAGCGCCCGACCGCGCTTGCCACACGGTCGCAGTAGAGATCGAGCTCTTCGAGGCTCGGCGCGCGGATTGCCTCGCCCGCGTCCATCTCCATGCCGTCGATGAGGCGCAAGAAGTCCACGCGCCGCAGTTCGTAGCGGCGCGCGACCTGCGCCAAGACGCGCGAAAGCGGCAGGCGCGGCGTGCCGTCATAGATGCGGTCGACCTCCGCGCGCCATTCCGCCAGCGCGGCGCGCTTCTGGAGCGGCGGATCATCGCTATCGGCAATGTCGTCGATGACGCGGCAATAAGCGTAGACGGCGAACATCGCCTCGCGCCGCTCGGCCGGCAGGAACCGCATCGCCCAATAGAACGAGGTGCCGGCGGCGCGCACCTGCGCGCGAATCTCGGCGCGCGCCGCTTCGTCACCGGTATCGGCGGGGAGCGCGCTCATGCGCTGCCGCGCACGAAGCCCACGATGAACGCGGCGGCGAAATCGCGACGGCGCAGCTTGACGCGCGTGGCGAGCGGATCGCCGAGACGGAGCCGGCGCGCGAGGCGCCGCGCGAGGCCGACGATGACGGCGCATTCACGGCGCAGCCCGAGGCTCCTGACGGCCGGCGGCAGGTAGCTCGCTTGCGCGATGAGGCGGTCGGTGTTGTCGAGGGTGCGGTCGAGCACCATGCGCAGCCCCGGGCTCGCGCGCGCGGCCGCCAGATCCTCGACGCGCGCGCCCGCGAGCGCCAGGTCGCTCTGCGGCAGGTAGACGCGGTCGAGCGCGCGATAATCGGCGCCGCAATCCTGAAGATGGTTCAGCACCTGGAGCGCGCTGCACAGCGCGTCGGACGGCGGCCAGCTCTGCCGCCCCTCGCCGTGGAGATCGAGGAGCTGGCGCCCGACGGGCGACGCCGAATAGCGGCAATACTCCATGAGATCGTCCCAGTCGCGATAGCGCAGCTTCGTCGCGTCGAGTCGGAACGCCGTCAGCACATCATGGCAATGTTGTGCCGTGACGCCCGTCTCGGCGAGGCTTGTGCGCATGGCGCGCGCGGCGGGCGCGTCCGTGCCCGGAGCGCCATCGAGCACCGCGCCCATGCGATCGAGCCGGCGCACCTTGTCGTCGGGCGCAAGCTCCGGATTGTCGGCGACATCGTCGGCCTCGCGCGCGAAGCGGTAGAAGGTGTGGACGTGCGGGCGCAGATCCTTTCGGATGAGGAAGGAGCCGACCGGGAAATTCTCATCCCCCCTGCCCTTGCCCGACGGCGTCTCGAGCGCCGCTACGGCGGACTGTACGAGTGGCGCGCTCACGGGCACATGCCTTGCGCGCGGAACCACGCAACCGCTTCCGCCAGCCCCTCTCCCGCCGGGCGCGCGGCATAGCCCAGCTCGTGCTGCGCCTTGGCCGAGCTGAAGAACATCTTCTTCCTCGCCATGCGCAAGCCATCGAGCGTGACGAAGGGCTCGCTGCCGGTCGCCATGCCCCACGCCTCGGCGGCGAGCGCCACCGGCCACACCGCAGCAATCGGCAGGCGGAACGCGGGTGGCTCGCGCCCGGAGATCTGCGCGATGTCGGTGAGGATGTCGAGAAGCGTCATGTCGTCGCCGCCGAGAATGTAGCGCTCGCCGATGCGGCCGTAGCGCTCGGCCAGAAGATGGCCTGCCGCCACGTCGTCGACGTGGACGAGATTGAGGCCGGTATCGACAAAGGCGGGCATCTTGCCCGAGGCGGCTTCGACGATCATGCGGCCGGTCGGCGTCGGCTTCACGTCGCGCGGGCCGATCGGGGTCGAAGGATTGACGATGACGGCCGGAAGCCCGTGCCCCAGCACGAGCTCCTTCACCAGGTCCTCGGCCAGGAACTTCGAGCGCTTGTAGGGTCCGATCATGTCCTGGAGCGTGCTCGGGCTCGCCTCGTCGGCGGGAACGCCATTGACGCTCGTGCCGAGCGTCGCGACGCTGCTGGTATAGACGATGCGCCCGACGCCGGCCTCGAGCGCGGCCATCATCAGGCGCCGCGTGCCGTCGACATTGGCGGCAAACATCGTGTCGGGATCGCGCACCCAGAGCCGGTAGTCGGCGGCGACGTGATAGAGCACGCCCGCGCCCGCGAGGGCGGCGGCAAGCGAGCTGAACTCCTCGAGGCAGCCCAGCGCTTCCTCGACCTCGAGCCCGGCGAGATTGCGCCGATCGCTCGACGGGCGCAGCAGTACGCGCACGCGCCGTCCCTCGGCGAGAAGCGCGCGCGTCACGGCCGAGCCGACGAAGCCGGTAGCGCCGGTCACGAGCACGAGTTCAGAGGAAGACGCCATGAGCCTCAGGCCCGGACACCCAATCCGTTGCCGATGACGCGGCGGGCCGCGACGCGCGCCTCGCCGTCGAGCGCATAGACGTCGTCGAGGCTCGCGACACGCGCGTCCGGCAGTGCGTCGAGCGTGCGCTCGACCACGCGGGCGATATCGAGGAAGCCGATGCGGCGGTCGAGAAAGGAGGCGACCGCAACCTCGTTGGCGGCATTGAGGACGACAGGCGCTCCCGGTCCCGCAGCAAGCGCCGCGCGCGCCAGGCGCAGCGCCGGAAAGCGCTTGGGATCGGGCGCCTCGAAGGTGAGCTGCGCGACTTTCGCGAGATCGAGCCGCGGGCTCGGCGCGCCGATCCGCTCGGGCCAGCCGAGCGCGTTGGCGATCGGCGTGCGCATGTCGGGTGAGCCCAACTGCGCCAGCACCGAGCCGTCGCTGTAGCAGACGAGCCCGTGCACGACCGATTGCGGATGCACCACGACATCGAGCCGGTCGCTGGGGAGCGCGAAGAGATGATGCGCCTCGATGATCTCGAGCCCCTTGTTCATCATGGTCGCGGAATCGACCGAGATCTTGGCGCCCATGCGCCAATTGGGATGCGCCACCGCCTGCTCGGGCGTGGCGTTCTCCATCTCGCTGTCGCTGCGCTTCAGGAACGGGCCGCCCGAGGCGGTGAGGATGATGCGCTCGATCGCCGCGCGCTGGTCGAAGGCGAAGACCTGGAAGATGGCGTTGTGCTCGCTGTCGACGGGCAGAAGCCGCGCGCCGCGCCGTGCGGCCTCGTCGGTGACGAGCGCGCCGGCGCACACGAGCGCTTCCTTGTTGGCGAGCGCGACGAGAACGCCGCGCCGCACCGCCTCCATGGTGGGCGCGAGCCCGGCCGCGCCGACGATCGCCGCCATGACCCAGTCGGAAGGGCGCGCCGCCGCCTCGACCACGGCGGCAGCGCCTGCGCCGGTCGCAATGCCGCTCCCCGCGAGCGCAGCCTTGAGCTCGCCAAAATGCGTGTCGTCGGCCACCACGGCGCAGCGCGCGCCGAGGCGCCGCGCCTGCTCCGCCAGAAGGGCCGCGTTCTTGTGCGCGACCAGCGCCTCGACCTGGTAGGAGTCGGGATCGGCCGCCAGCAGCTCGACCGTGTTGCGCCCGACCGAACCGGTCGAGCCCAGAACGGTGACCCGGCGCGGGCGTTCGCGGAATTTGGGTGGCTGCGGAGCTGTCTCCGTCATCGAGGCCTTGGTCCCGTCCCTCCTCCGGCTATTGATAGGGGCAAGCCGGCCCTTCGTAAACGCCTCGCGCGGGCCGGACGGCGCGCCTTGGCCAGTCCTTCAGGGTTGAGCGGCTTGAAATGCCGCCCTACGTTCCCATTTTGGACTTCACCACCTGCGGACCGAAACGAGACACCAATGCCGTCGCGCTCGCTCGAAGCCTGGATGTGGGCGGAAGCCTGCGATGCGCTGGCGCGCGCCGAGCGCCTCCAGCGCGAATTCTTTCGTTTGGGCCCCAGCGCGGACCGGCCAAGCTGGGAGCCGCCGATCGACCTGTTCGAGACCGACGAAGCGGTCTGGATCGTCGCGGCGCTGCCCGGCGTCGCGGCCGACGCGCTCGAGATCGGCATCAAAGACGGCATCCTCGTTATTGCCGGAGAGCGCCGCCCGCCGCGGCAGCAGCGGGAGGCGGCGATTCATCGACTCGAAGTGCCGCAGGGCCGTTTCCAGCGCCGCATCGCCTTGCCGGGCGGGCGCTACGAGCTGACGCGCCACGACTTGAGTGACGGGCTGCTGACGCTCGTGCTGCAGAAGCACAGGTAAGACATGGCAACGACCGAACAAGCCAATTCGAAACAGCCCATCGAGCTGCCGGCCAACGCGCTCGCGATCGTGCCGGTGCGCGGCACCGTGCTCTTTCCCGGCCTCGTCCTGCCGATGTCGGTGGCGCGGCCGAAATCGATTGCCGCGGCGCAGGACGCGGTGCGGCGCGGCGCGGCGCTGGGCTTCATCCTCCAGCGCAACGCCGAAACCGAAGATCCGGGTCCCGCCGATCTTTACGAGATCGGCACGGTCGCGGGCGTGGTGCGCTATCTGACGGCGCCCGACGGCGCGCATCATCTCGTGTGTCAGGGCCAGCGCCGCTTCCGCGTGGTGCGCTTCCTCGATGGCTATCCCTATCTGGTCGCGCAGGTCGAGGAGATCGGCGAGAGCGAGGTGCGCACGCCCGAGATCGAGGCGCGCGTCGTCCATCTGCGCCGCCAGGCCGAGGAGGCGATCGGCCTCCTGCCGCAGGCGCCGCCGGAGCTTGCCAACGCCATCCGCAACGCGCCCAGCGCCGGCGCGCTCGCCGATCTCGTCGCCTCGGTCATGGACCTTGAGGCCGGGGAAAAGCAGCAGGTGCTCGAAGCGATCGACGCCGGCCAACGCTTGCGCCGCGTCACCGAGCTCATGGCGCATCGGCTCGAAGTGCTGCGCCTGACGCGGCAGATCAGCGAGGAGACCAAGGAGAAGGTCGAGGGCCGCAACCGCGAATACATCCTGCGCGAGCAGCTCAAGACCATCCAGAAGGAATTGGGCGAGAGCGAGGAAGGGCGCGGCGAGGAGGTCGCCGAGCTGCGGAAGCGCATCGCCGACGCGAAGATGCCCGAGGAGGTCGAGACCCAGGCGAAGCGCGAGCTCGCCAGGCTCGAGCGGCTGCCCGAAGGTGCGGCCGAGTACTCGATGATGCGCAACTACCTCGACTGGCTCGTCGAGCTGCCGTGGAGCGTCACCACCGAACGCACGATCGACTTGACCGAGGCGCGCCAGATCCTCGACGCCGACCATTTCGGCCTCGCCAAGATCAAGCGCCGCATCCTCGAATACCTCGCGGTGCAGAAGCTGAAGCCGGGCGGCAAGAGCCCGATCCTGTGCTTCGTCGGACCGCCGGGCGTCGGCAAGACCTCGCTCGGACAGAGCATCGCCCGCGCCACGGGCCGCAAGTTCGTGCGCGTGAGCCTGGGCGGCGTCCACGACGAGGCCGAGATCCGCGGCCATCGCCGGACCTATATCGGCGCGCTCCCCGGCAACATCGTGCAGGCGCTGCGCAAGGCCGGCGCGCGCGACTGTGTGATGATGCTTGACGAGATCGACAAGCTCGGCGCGGGCATCCAGGGCGATCCCGCCTCGGCGCTGCTCGAAGTGCTCGATCCAGAGCAGAACGGCACCTTCCGCGACAATTACCTGGCCGTCCCGTTCGATCTCTCGTCGGTCCTGTTCATCTGCACCGCCAACATGATGGACACGGTGCCGGGCCCCTTGCGCGACCGCATGGAGCTGATCGAGCTCGCCGGCTACACCGAGGACGAGAAGCTCGAGATCGCCAAGCGCTATCTCGTGCCGCGCCAGCGCGAGGCGAACGGGCTGAAGCCCGAGCAGTGCACGATCGACGACGCGGCGCTCCGGCACGTCATTCGCGACTACACGCGCGAGGCGGGCGTGCGCACGCTCGAGCGGACGATCGGAAGCGTGTTCCGCCGCGCCGCGATGCAGGTGGCAGAGACCGGCGATGCGCATGTCGCGATCGGTCCCGACGATCTTCCCGCCATCCTCGGCGCGCCGCGCTTCGAGAACGAGGTGGCGATGCGGACGAGCGTGCCAGGGGTCGCGACCGGGCTTGCCTGGACGCCCGCCGGCGGCGACATCCTCTTCATCGAGGCGACGCGCACGGCGGGGAACGGCCACCTCATCCTCACTGGCCAGCTCGGCGACGTGATGAAGGAGAGCGCGCAGGCGGCCTTGTCGCTCGTCAAGTCGCGCGCGCGCACGCTCGGCATCGACGAGGCCCTCTTCGCCAAAAGCGACATCCACATCCATGTGCCGGCGGGCGCCATTCCGAAGGACGGGCCCTCGGCCGGCGTCGCCATGACGATCGCGCTTATCTCGCTCATGACCGGGCGACCGACGCGCAGCGACACCGCCATGACCGGCGAGATCAGCCTGCGCGGCCTCGTGCTGCCGGTGGGCGGCATCAAGGAGAAGGTGACGGCCGCGGCGCGCGCCGGCATCACCACTGTGCTGCTCCCGGCGCGCAACCGGCGCGACCTCGACGACATCCCCGACGAGGTCAGAAAGACCATGCGCTTCGTCTGGTGCGAGCGCATCGACGACGCGCAGGCCGAAGCGCTCGAGGCCGAGAAGGTCGCGGCGGAATAGCCCAAAGCGTGCGTCCTTCGACTGCGCTCGCTACCGCTCGCTTCGCTCAGGATGAGGAGCTTTAGTGAAGCTTAAAGATAATTCCTCATCCTGAGCGAAGCCCCGAGGCGAAGCTAAGGGGCGGAGTCGAAGGACGCACACCACGTCTACGCTTTGCGAGACTGAGCTTAAACCCCAACCGCCGCGCGAACGCCGAGCGCCGCGCCAGCGCCTGCGACAGAGGAACAGCCATGCGCCCTCGCGCGTTGGAATGACGCGCCGGAGGCGATCCCGCCGCCCGACGTCACGAGGGGAGTTCTCGCAATGGCGCAAACCGGTTACGGGGGATCCGTGCCGCGGCGCTGGCAGGACTGGTCCAACCTGGTCCTCGGCGTGTGGCTGTTCATTTCACCTTGGCTTTTGGGCTTCGCCATCAGCGCGGGCGTCGGTAGTGGCGCTGCTCCGGCCGCCACCGGCGCAGTTTCTGCCGCGACTTGGGATGCGTGGATATTCGGCGTTCTCACTGTGATCGTGACGCTCTGGACAATGGCCCAGTTCGCTGCGTGGCAGGAGTGGCTCAGCCTTCTCATCGGCATCTGGCTGTTCGTGGCGCCGTGGGTACTGCGATTCTCGAGCCTGCGGAACGCGGCCTGGGATCACTGGATCGTCGGCGTGCTCATCTTTCTGGTTTCGGTGTCGGCGCTCTCCTACGCGCGCGCCCCCACTGCAAGCCTCGGCCACGCCGGCGACAAGCCGCGCGACCGCATCTAACTTGGAGGCTTCGTACTGCCGCGCCCCGGCTTGACAGCGGGGCGCGGCGCCTCGACGCTGATCCCGCCGCGCGCGAACGCGGCCGGATTGGCGGAGGGGCAAGATGGCAGACGCCGCGTCGTTGGTGCGTCGCGAGATCCGGGGCAGCGTCGCACTCCTCAAGCTCGACAATCCGCCCGTCAACGCGATGAGCCATGGCTTGCGCCTGGCGTTGAAGGCGGCGCTCGACGAGGCGAGCGCCGATCCTGCCGTGAGCGCCATCGTTTTGATCGGCGCCGGCCGTACCTTCATCGCCGGCGCGGACATCACCGAGTTCGGCAAGCCGCGCGCCGAGCCGCTGACGCCGACGCTGATTGACACGATCGAGCGCGCACCGAAGCCCGTCATCGCCGCGATCGCGGGCGTGGCGTTCGGCGGCGGACTCGAGCTGGCGATGGGCTGTCACTGGCGCATCGCCACGGCCGACGCGCGCGTCGGCCAGCCCGAAGTGAAGCTCGGACTCATTCCTGGCGCCGGCGGCACGCAGCGCCTGCCACGGCTCGTGGGCCTTGCGAAGGCACTCGACATGATCTGCGGCGGCGACCCGATCGCGGCGACGGAGGCGCACGCGCTGGGCCTCCTCGACGAGATCGCGCAAGGGCCGCTCGAAGCGGCCGCGGTGGCGATGGCCGAACGGCTCGTGCGCGAGAAGGCGCCGTTGCGGCGCGTGCGCGACCTGCCCCCGCCCAGAGCCGAAGGTGAAGCGGTCTCGCGCTATCGCTCCGGCCTCGACCGGCGGCGGCGCGGCGCCGACGCGCCGCTGCGCTGTGCCGAAGTGGTCGAGGCGTCGGCATCGCTCTCCTTCGAGCAGGGCCTCGCCAAAGAGCGCGATATCTTCATCGAGCTCGTCAACAGCGAGCAGGCGAAGGCGCAGCGCTACTTCTTCTTCGCGGAGCGCGCCGCCGCCAAGGTGCCCGACCTCGCCGAGGATGCGGCCGGCGCACCGGTCGCGCGCGCGGCGGTGATCGGCGCGGGCACGATGGGCGGCGGCATCGCCATGTGCTTCGCCAATGCCGGCATCCCCGTGACGCTCGTCGATATGAGCAAGGAAGCGCTCGAGCGCGGCGTTGCGACCGTGCGCCGCAACTACGAGAGTGCGCGCGGCATGAGCGCCAATGAGACGGCGCGGCGCATGGCGCTCATCACGCCCTCGCTCGAGCTTGCCGACATAGCGAGCGCCGATCTCGTGATCGAGGCGGTGTTCGAGGACCTGCCGCTGAAGCAGGACGTGTTCAAGAAGCTCGACGGCGCGGCAAAGCGCGACGCCGTCATCGCCACCAACACCTCCTACCAGGATGTGAACGAGATCGCCGCCGCGACCGCGCATCCCGAGCGCGTCCTCGGCATGCATTTCTTCAGCCCGGCGAACGTCATGCGGCTCGTCGAGGTCGTGCGCGGGGCGAAGACGGCAAAGCCCGTACTGGCCTCGGCGCTGACGCTCGCGCGACGCCTGCGCAAGGTGCCGGTCACGGTCGGCGTCTGCTATGGCTTCGTCGGCAACCGCATGCTGTCTTTGCGGAGCCGCGCGGTCGAGCGGCTCCTGCTCGAAGGCGCACTGCCGCAGGAGATCGACGCGGCGCTCGTCGCGTTCGGCTTTCCGATGGGCCCGCTCGCGGCGGCCGATCTCGCCGGGCTCGATGTCGGGTTTCGCGCGCGCAAGGCGCGAGGCACAGTGTTCCCGATCGCCGACGCCATCTGCGAAGCCGGCCGCTTCGGCCAGAAGACCAATGCCGGCTATTATCACTACGAGCCCGGGAGCCGCGCGCCGCTCGCCGATCCGGAGGTTGAGCGCATCATCGCCGGCATCTCCGAGCGCTTGGGCGTCACGCGGCGCACCGTTGACGCGGCCGAGATCGTCCAGCGCACCATGCTGCCGATGGTGAACGAGGGAGCGCGCATCCTCGAGGAGAAGATCGCGCTGCGCGCCTCCGACATCGACGTGATCTGGGTCTATGGCTATGGCTGGCCGGTCTATCGCGGCGGTCCGATGTATTACGCCGAGAGCTTGGGCCTCAAGACCGTGGCCGACCGGCTCGGCGAGCAGGCACGCCTTCTTGATGACAAGGCGCTCGAACCAGCGCCGCTCCTCGCCCGCCTCGCAAAAGAGGGCAAGGGCTTCGCCGCGCTCGAAGGCTGACTCAGCCGTGCCTGGGGTCGGCGGTCGGGAAATCGCAAATGTCGTAGCCGAGCCCTTCGGGTATGCGGATGCGCGGGCCCGTGGGCGTGTCGTACATCTCGGGACAGATGGGCACTGACGCCGGCGCTGACGCCGCGGCCGCAAGCGCGCCCGCGACATCGGCGCTCGCGGCAAGCCGCATGAGGTTGAGCCGCGTCGCGAACACGAGGCGGCGGCGACCGGCTTCGGCCTCGGCCAAAGCCGCGAGCGGCGCGAGCCACAAAAGCTCCACCGCCTCGTACCCGTCGGCTTTCGGCGCCTGGTCCGCGGGCGCGCGCGCCAGGAAGAAGCGCGTGTCGTAACGCTTCGGCGAGCGCTCCGGCGTCACCCAGTGCGAGAACGGCACGAGCAGGTCGGTCGCGAGCTCGATCGCGCCGCCGGCAAGGAGCGATGCAAAATCCTCGCGCGCAAAATCGCCATCGGCGACGAGCCCCGCAGCGTCGGGCCGCCGCGCAACCAGCATGCCCGCCTCCTCGTAGCTCTCGCGGATGGCGGCGATGCGGTAGGCCATCGCGGCCTCGTCGACGCCCGGCACGGCGCGGCAGCGCGCGAGGCTCGCGGGTGCTCCGTCTTCGGGATCGACGCGGCCGCCCGGGAATACCATGGCGCTCGAGAAGAAGGCGTCGCGGTGACGCTCGAGCATCAGCACCTCGAGTCCCGCGCTGCCATCGCGCAGCAGCAGGAGCGTCGCGGCCGGAAGGGCGACGACGGCGGTCAAATCTTGAACGCGTCGAAAGTTTCGGGAGCGAACAATTCCTCGGGCTTCAAGCGGCGCGACGAAAGGCCCTGTTCGTGGTGATAGCGCAGGAACGTGTCGAGCACGTGGCGGTTCGGCTCGAAGCCATAGGGCCACCAATCGTCACCCATCTCGCGCTTCGTCTCCTCGACATAGGCAATCTGCCACGGCAGCAGCGTCTTGATCGCGGCGACGACGTCGAGATTCTCCATGGCGCGGCGCTTCGCCTCGGCAAATGCCTTCGTGAGCGACTGCGCGATCCACGGTTGCGCGCGGTAGAGATCGCGCCGCAGCACCACCGTGTGCATGATCGGGAAAATCCTGGTCTTGCGGAAATAGGCGCGCTCGACCTCGATGTAGTTCTCGAACAGGCGCTTCACGCGGTCGGGGCGCGTGCGAAAGGTCGAAGGCACGCGCGGCGCGGTGATGGCGTCGAGCTCGCCCTCGGCCAGCATCGCCGAAAGCGTCTTGCCGGGCGGGATCGGGCGCACGCGGAACTTCGCCGGCAGCTCGAGCGGCACCTTCTCCTCGCGGCCAGGGTCTTCCTCGCCGCCGGTGAAATAGTCGGGCGAGGCCGGATCGACGCCGTACTCGTCGGCCAAGATGCCGCGCTGCCACACCGGCGCCGTAAGTTGATATTCCGGCGTGCCGATGCGCTTGCCGGCCAAATCCTTCGGCTCGCGGATGCCGCTCGCGGCAGCGATGAAGATGCCGTTGTGACGGAAAAGCCGCGAGGGGAAGACGGGAATGGCGATGAAGGGGGAATCGCCCTTCGCCAGCGACACGGTGTAGGACGAAAGCGACATCTCCGCGGCGTCGAACTCGCGGTGGCGCAGCATGCGGAAGAACGTCTCCTCGACCGGAAGCTCGAGCACGTTGAGATCGATGCCGTCAGGCACGACGCTGCCGTCGGCGAGCGCCCGGGCGCGGTCATAATCCCAGATCGAAAGCGTCAGGTTCAGTCGCGCCATCCCTATCCTCGCCCGCAAAATTCCGGGCTATATGATAGCGGAGACGAGACCTCGGGGAGAGAGCGATGGCGGGACTCACATTGGCGCAGGCATCGACGATCGTCGACAAGGCGCTTGAGCACGGGCGCGGGCGCAAATTCAAGCCGTTGACGGTTTGCGTGCTCGATGCAGGCGGGCATCTTGTGGCGATGAAGCGCGAGGACGGATCGAGCATCCTGCGCCCGCAGATCGCCGAGGGCAAAGCGTGGGGCACGCTCGGCATGGGGTTCGGCGGCCGCGAGTTCCAGCGCCGGGTCCAATCCGGGCCGCTTTTCCTCAACGCGCTGATGGCGGCCTCGGGCGGCCGCGTCATCCCCGCGCCGGGCGGCGTCCTCATCAAGAGCGGCGGCGAGATCGTCGGCGCCGTCGGCATCAGCGGCGACACCTCGGAGAATGACGAGGCCTGCGCCGTCTTCGGCATCAAGGCCGCGGGCCTCGCGGCCGACACGGGCGACCCGGCCTAAGTTTCGCGATCACGCCGGTACGGCGAGACCGAGCCGTGCTGCGATGCGGCGCGCTGTTTGCTCGCGCTGCGCCGTCACGCGCTCGTAAGATTGCCGCACCCGCGCCAGCACGGCAGGCGGCGCCTCTTCCGGCGTGCCGGCGTGAAACGGCGGGTCGGGCGCGTAAGCGATGGCGAGCTGGATCGCCTGAGCAACTTCGACGCCGCGGAGATCGGCGGCGACCCTGAGCGCGCCGTCGAGGCCCGCCGTGACGCCGGCCGCGAACACGAACTGGCCGTCGACGACCACGCGCTCGTTCACGGCAACGGCGCCGAAATACGCGAGCAGGTCCATCGACGCCCAATGCGTTGTCGCCCTGCGCCCCTTGAGGAGCCCGGCAGCGCCGCAGATGAGCGCGCCCGTGCACACGGACAGCACCGACCGCGCCCCTGCGGCTTGGGCCCCGATCCAGGCCAGGACTTCCTCGTCGTCCATGATCGCCTCCTGGCCGAAGCCGCCCGGCACGTGCAGCAGATCGAGCTGCGGCGCCGCGCCGAGAACCGCGTCCGGCATGATCCGCAGCCCGCGGATGTCGCGCGTCAGGGCGGCAGTCTTGCCGTAAATGCGATAGGTGGAATTGGGCAGGCGCGAAAAGACTTCGAACGGACCGGTGAGATCGATCTGGTCGAAATCCTCGAACGCGAGCGAGCCGATCTCGAGATGGATGTCGGGGGCGATCATGATCCTTCCTCCGTGAGGGCGATGGACAGGACAAGCCTACGCGCCTAGGCTCTGGCGGAAATGCCAAAGGCCCCTCGCTTTCCGCCAAGCCCGATCCGCACTATCGAGATCCTCGCCTTCCCTGCGGTGCAGCTCCTCGATGTCGCGGGCCCGCTTCAGGTCTTCGCCACGGCGAACGAGCTCGCCGCGCAAGAAGGCGCGGCGCCGCTCTATGCGCCGCGTGTCGTCGCGCCGGCCGGTCCGGTCGTAACATCCTCGGCCGGGCTTGGACTCGCGGTGGCGCCGCTCCCGCGCGGGCGGGCGGCGCCCGACACGCTGCTCGTCGCGGGCGGCCCGGGCGTCCACGCGGCAGCAGATGACCCCGCCGTGCGCAATTGGCTGCGCACGCGCGCGGCGCGGGCGCGGCGGGTCGCCTCAGTCTGCACCGGCGCCTACCTGCTCGCCGCGGCGCGCCTGCTCGACGGGCGGCGCGCGGTGACGCATTGGCGCCACTGCGCCGAGCTCGCGCGGCGCTACCCCGCCATCCGCGTCGAGCCCGACCCGATCTTCGTGCGCGACGGAAGGGTCTGGACCTCGGCCGGCGTCACGGCCGCGATCGACCTCGCGCTGGCGCTCGTGGAAGAGGATGCGGGCCGCACGCTGGCGCTTGCCGTGGCACGCCACCTCGTCATGTTCCTGAAGCGGCCGGGCGGACAGGCGCAATTCAGCGCTTTCCTCTCGCTCCAGGATGGCGACGATCGCTTCGGCCCGCTCAACAGCTGGATGGCGGAGAGCGTGTCCGGCGACCTGTCGCTGCCAACGCTCGCCCGCAAAGCCGGGATGAGCGAGCGCAGCTTCAGCCGGCACTATGCCGAAGCGACCGGGCTCACGCCGGCACGCGCGGTCGAGCGCTTGCGCGTCGAGGCGGCGCGTCGGCTTCTCGCCGACACGCAGCTTCCGGTGAAGCGCGTGGCGGTGCGCTGCGGCTTCGGTTCGGAAGAGACGCTGCGGCGCAGCTTCATGCGTACCCTCGCTACGGCGCCGAGCGATTATCGCGCGCGCTTCAGCCCGGCGCCTTCGTCGGCGCCCAGTCGTAGATATGGGCGAGAGTCTCGCCCATGAGCGCGGCGCGGTCGCTCTCGGACAAGCGGTCGGTGACGCGAAAGGCCTCGACGCCCTCCTTGTAGGTGAGGAGCGTCACTGCGCGCGTCCAGTCGGTGCCCCACAGGCAGCGCTCGAAGCCGAAGGCGTCAAAGATGCGGAAGAGCGGGTCCCATATGTCCCGGTAAGGGAAGCGCTCGTGCGAGAGCGTGCAGGCGCCGGAGATCTTGACCGCGATGTTGTCATGCTGAGCGAGCGCGAGGACCTTCGGCAGCTCGGCCCAGGGCTCCGGCGGCACTGGCGGATCGAATGGCTGCTGCAAGCCCAGATGGTCGATCACCAGCATCGTGTTGCGGTTGCGCGCCGCCATCTTCCCAGCCTGGTCGAGGCGGCCCCAGCACATGAGGTTGACTGGCATCCCATGCCGTGCCGCGGCGGCGAGAACGCGGTTGAGGCCGGGATCGGCCGGGTCCTCGGTCACGTTGGGGCGGTTCAGCATGAGCCGGATTCCGACGGTGCCGTCGATCGCCGCCCACTCGGCGATCGTGTCCGCGACGGCGGGATCGGCCGGATCGACCGGCTTCACGACGCCAAAGCGGCCGGGATGGGCGGCGCGGACCGCGAGCGCATAGCTCGCGTCATAGCCGTACATGGTGAAGGGCGAGACCAGGATCGCGCCATCGACCCCGACCGCGTCCATGGCCGCCACCATCTGGTCGCCGGTCGCTTCTTTCGGCCCTTGCAACACCCCGCGCCAGGGACGGCCGGGATGGTCGCGCTCGTAGGCGTGGACTTGGGAATCGATGATCGGCATGCGTGGCCCCCTCCCCGGGACGCCACAGTATGCCTCAGGGCGGGCGCTGGCGCCGCCAGAACTGCACCGGCCGCGTCACGCGGCGGCGGTAGAGCAGAGGGAACGGGTTGCGCGTCGCCGCCGGGGCAAAGGCGCGCGCATTCTCGATCACCGCCTCGCCCATCGTCTCGAGCGCGATGAAGCCCATGATGTCGTCGACGCGCGGCACGCGCGCCGGCCGCACCACGATCGCCACCTGCCCGCCGCGCCGCGCCACGCGGCCGATCACGTCGAACATGGTGTCGGTCGAGAGCGTCAGCACGAAATCGGTGCGTGCGAGATCGCCGAGCGTCGTCTCCGGCGTGCGGCCGTGCCACAGCTTGAAGCCGGGATCGAGGCGCACATAGCCCTTGAGGCGCCGCCCGTCAGCCACCATCAGATAGACCGGGCGCCCCGTCTCGCTCAGCGTCGCCACCGTCTCATCGATGGTGGCGCTCGCGGGCCGGACCGCGAAGTCGCGCGACATCACGGTCTCCGCGTGGCGGATGCGGAACATGTTGGCCTGGAGCGCGTCCGGCACCTCGTGCCCTTTGGTGAAGAGCTTCACCGTGTAGATCGAATGCTGCATCAGCTCGCGCCGCACCGCGATCGCGACCGTGACGCACATGATCATGGGCACGATCACGTTGTAGTCGCGCGTCAGCTCGAACACCATGACGATCGCCGTCATGGCCGCGCCCGTCGTGCCGCCTAACAGCCCGGCCATGCCGACGATGGCGAAATCGAGCGTCGTTATGTCGAGATGAGGCCAGAGCAGCAGGCAGGCCGAGCCGAACGCGCCGCCCAGCGTCGCGCCGATGACGAGCGAGGCCGAGAACACGCCGCCGCTGCCGCCCGAGCCGAGCGTGAGCCCGGTCGCGAGCAGCTTCGCCCCGAACAGCAGCAGGAAGAACGCCGGCGTCGTGATGTCGCCGTGCAGAATGTCCTGGAGCGCGGCATAGCTCGGCCCCTCGATGTAGTAGTAGCCCGAGCCCACCATCATGAAGTAGGCGAGGATGCCGACCGCGAGCATGCCGATGGCGTGGCGGAGATAGGGACTTGGCGAGAGGCGTGCGAATTGCCGCTCGAGCCAGCCAAGCCACCAGATCATGAACCACGACACGACGCCAAGGAGAACGCCGAACGGAACATAGGGCAGCAGCGCCACAAGGCCCGAGATGTGAAGGCGCGAGGCGGTGATGGTGGTGACGAGGAAGGTTGGTTGCAGACCGTAGAAGAAGCGCGCCACGAAGGTGCCGGCGCCGGCCGCGATCGTCACCGGCAGCAGCGTGCGCGGGCTGATCTCGGGCATCATCAGCTCGATCGCGAAGACGATCGAGCCCAAGGGCGCGTTGAAGGCGGCGGCGAGCCCGGCGGCGCCGCCGGCAGCCACGAGCGTCATGCGCTGCCACTGGGCAATGCGGGCAATGCGCGACAGGCGCGAAGCGAGCGCAGCGCCGATCTGCACGATCGCGGCCTCGCGCCCGACCGAACCGCCGGTCGCGCTCTGCAGCCCGGCCGCCAGCGACTTGATGATGGCCGAGACGGCTCGGACCCGGCCCTCACGGTAATAGATCGCGTCGATGATGTCGGATACGCCCTGGCCGCGCCGGTCCTCGGGCTGCATGCGGAAAAGGAAGATGACGAGGATGCCCCCAACCGCCGGCGAGAACATCACGAGCGGCCCGAGCCAGCCCATCGGGGTATGCAGGTTCGGGTCGTAGTAGAACGAGACGATGCCGAGGAAGAAGAGATTATGAATGCCCGCGATCAGGGCGCGGAACAGCACGGCCGAGCCCCCGGTCAGGGTTCCCACGACGAGGGCGAGCGCCGCCAGCTCCGCGAGCGTGACGAGTCGTTCGTCGGTGGCCGGCGAACTCTTCCGCAACGTCGAATCTCCCGGGCGGCCGCGCCGTCAGGAAACGGCGAGCCATGAAACCGTCGGTATCTAAACGAATATGGGGGGAAGTTTAGTCCATCGCCGACGTTATTGCAGCACCAGCTTTCGGCAAGCGCCGGCGCGATCGGAACCTCCCTCACCTCATGGTGTTATTGAATTGCACCGAGGTTACTTCCCCGAGAACTTTTCGTCGCTCAAAGCCGCAAGGAATGGCAAACGCCGCAGGCGCGGCATTGCCGTCTCTCTGACAGGCCCGTGACCGTTGATCCCGCATTTTCAGGTGCCGAAGGCCGCGTACCACACGCGAACGGGATACGGACGGGATATGGTGCAAAGCTACGCCTCGCCGCCCAGCTTCCTGTTGAGCCGCAAGGTCGCGGCGCAATCGCGCTATCTCGTGCGCCTCGACGTGATGGTGGTGGCGGCCGGAATCCTGCGCGCGATCGACGTGGCGCTCATCCCGGTCACGGCGCTCATCGCCTATGGGCTACGGTTCCGGACGATCGAGATCGATCTCGGACATGTGATCGTGGTGCCGATCGGCATGCTCATCATCGCCAATGCGATGTCGATCGTGCAGGCCTATGACCTTCGCGAGCTCACCAACCTCAAGACGCAGCTGAGTCGGGTCACGGCCGGCTGGGCCATGACCTTCGCGCTGCTGATCGCCATCGCGTTTTTCGACAAGATCAGCACCCAGTTCTCGCGTCTTTGGATCGGGTCGTGGTTCTCGCTTGGCATCTCGTCCTCGCTCGCGGCGCGGTGCATGCTGTGCGCCTATCTCGACAAGCGGAAGCGCCAGGGCACACTCACCGTCGACGTGGCGGTCGTGGGCACGCCCACCTTCACGGCGCAGGTCCGGCGCCGGCTCGCGGGCGAGACGGAGTTCGATTTCCACATTGTCGGCCAGTTTGAGCCGCGCATCGGCGAGTCCGCCAGCGACGGCAGCGCGGCGACGATCGATGCGCTCCTGCGTCTCGCGCGCCGCCGGCCCATCCACGAGATCATCGTGCAGCTTCCCGAGAAGCGGGACGCGAGTTTCAACACCATGATCGAGAAGCTGGGTGAGCTGCCGGCCAACGTAAGTCTTTGCCCCGACCTGTCCGACCTCACGATCGCGCCGCGGCGCTTCGCCGTGCTGCGCGAGGCCGTGATGATCAACGTGTTCGAGCGCCCGCTCGCGGGTTGGGGCACGATCCTGAAGCGGATCGAAGACACGGTGCTGAGCGCGCTGCTGCTGTTCCTGTTCCTGCCGCTCATGGGCTTCATCGCGCTTCTCGTCAAGCTCGACAGCCCCGGCCCGGTGTTCTTCCGCCAGCAGCGCTTCGGTTTCAACAACAATCGGATCTGGGTCTACAAGTTCCGCACGATGTATCAGAACGCGGGCAAGGACACGAGCGTGCCGCAGGCACGGCGCCGCGACCCGCGCGTCACCACCATCGGCCGCATCCTCAGGCGCACCAGCCTCGATGAGCTGCCGCAGCTCATCAATGTGCTGAAGGGCGAGATGTCACTTGTCGGTCCGCGCCCGCACGCCGTCGCCCACAACGAGTACTACGCCAAGCTCATCAACCGCTATCTCCACCGCCATCGCGTCAAGCCGGGCATCACCGGCTGGGCCCAAGTCAACGGGCTGCGCGGCGAGACGCCGACCCTCGGCTCCATGCACGAACGGGTCGAGCACGACCTGTTCTATATCGAGAACTGGTCGATCTGGTTCGACCTGTGGATCCTGCTGCGTACGTTCGCCGTCGGCTTCATCCATCCCAACGCCTACTGACGCTTGCCGTTTGGCGGAACCGCCCCCGCGGCCGCGCCGTTAGCGGGGCGCCTCCGGCTGCGTCGATCAAGCAACCCTATGAAAACGTTGAACGAATCGCACAGCGACGCGACGCCAGCGAATTGGCGGATGGCGCTTCAGCCCAGGTTCTTGGCGGCCGGGCGCCCGCGCGAAGCATCGCCACGGCCGGTCCCGGCCGCGAACGCGCCGGCCGTCGCCTTCGTGTGGCAGAGCTTCGGATCCGCGTGTCTCGCGCGCTGCCGCGCCTGCGCCGACGGGCTCGCGCCGCGGTTTTCCGTGCACGGGATCGAGATAGCATCGGCCAGCGCGCGCGATCGCCCTTGGCGCGAAGGGAGCGAGGGCGAGGGCGTCCGCACGATCACGCTCTTTCCGGGCCGCATGCGCGAGAAGGTTGGCACGCTCGCCTGCGCATTCGGCATCGTGCGGGCGTGTCTTGCGATCCGCGCGCGCCATGTGTTCCTCTGCAACTGTGACGCGCCCGGAATTTTCCTCGCTGCGATCGCGCTGCGGCTTCTCGGCCGCAGCGTCTTCGTCATGCAGGATTCGAAATTCGACGACGAGCAGCGTCATCTGCCGCGCGAATTCCTGAAGAGCCTGCTCTATCGGCCTTATCACGGGGCGCTCGCGGCCGGCGAGCGCTCGCGCGCCTATCTGCACTTCCTCGGGGTTCCCGAAGACCGTATCGAGCTCGGCTACGACACGGTTTCGGTAGCGCAGGTGCGGCACCTCGCAAGCGCGCCACCCGCACCGGCGGGACTCCCGCACGACGCCCGCCATTTCACTGTGATCGCCCGCTTCATCGCCAAGAAAAACATCGCCCTCGCGCTCGACGCCTATGCGCTCTATTGCGCGCAGGTCGCGCCGCACCGGACGCCACGCGCGCTCAAGCTCTGTGGCTCCGGCGAGCTCGAGCCCGAACTCAAGCACAGGGCCGCCGCGCTCGGCCTCGAGCGCGTAAATTTCCTGGGCCGTGTCCACGAAGACACGGTGGCACGGACGCTCGGATCAACCCTCGCCCTGCTGCTGCCGAGCGTCGAGGAGCAGCATGGGCTCGTCGTCAACGAAGCGCTGGCCATGGGCGTGCCGGTGCTTCTTTCCAACAGTTGCGGCGCGCGCGACCTGCTGGTGCGCAGCGGGATCAACGGCTATGTGTTCGAGCCCGACAACATCCAGGGCCTCGCCCACTTCATGCTGCTGCTCGATCGCAACCGGGCCGAATGGGAGCGACTTGCCCGCGGAACGCGGCGGTTTCTCGACACGGCCGATGCCGGTTTCTTCGCCGCCGCTGTAGAACGCGCCCTCGAACCGTTCGCCTGACGCCAAGGTTTCGGCCCGCGAAACCTTTCCGGGCCTTTTCCGTTAGCGGCTTGGCGGAGGGTGATCGTGTCGAGTGACCGCGGCGCAGTGGCCGTCAAATCGGGCGCTCCGGACCGGGGCGGCCGTGCGGCCACAGCAAGCGAGAGGGCACTGCAGCCCGGAACCCCGCGCGTCGCCTATTTCGGTCCCGATCTCGACGACCCGGCGGTGCGGCGGCGCGTGGCGCAGTGGCGCCATGCCGGCTTCGACGTGCTTGCTGCGGCCTTCGCGCGGCGCGGCCGCGAAGAAGACCGCTTCGCCATCAATCTCGGCCGGATCAGCGCGCGCTCGCGCCTGCGCCGCATCGCGCCACTGCTGCTGGCCGCGTTCCGGCTCTATCGGCTCAGGAAGCGACTTGCCGGCATCGACCTCTATATCGCGCGCAACATCGACAATGCGATGCTCGCCCTGATCGCGCGCCGCGTCACCGGGACGCGCGCCCCGCTCGTCTACGAGGTGCTCGATGTCAACCGCTCCTGCACCACGGCAGGGCTCCAGGCGTTTCTCCTGCGGAAGCTCGAAGGGCTGGTATTGGCACGCATCTGCCTTCTCGTCGTGAGCTCGCCCTATTTCATCCGCGAGTACTACGAGAAGCATCTGACGATCAAGTGCGACTGGCTCCTGTTCGAGAACAAGGTGCCGAGCCACGCGCGCCTGCCGTGCCGTTGGCCGCCGCCCCAGGCGCGAACCGAAGAGACAGGCGCACGCCCGCCCTGGCGGATCGGCTGGTTCGGCTATCTCGACGACGAGCGAAGCTGGCACCTCCTGCGCCAGCTCGCGGCGGCACTGCCGCAGAGTGTCTCGCTCTATGTGCGCGGCATGCCGTATGACAATTTCGACATGAAGACTTTTCTGCACGACATCGAAGGGCTCGACAACGCGGTCTATGGCGGCCCGTTCCGCAATCCCGACGACCTCGCGGAAATCTACGGCGCCGTCGACATCGTGTGGTCAGCCGATTGCAACGAGCTGTCCGCCAATTCCAAATGGCTCTTGTCAAACGGCATCTACGAGGCGGGCTTCTTCGGCAAGCCGGTGATCGCGCTGGCGCGCACCGCGATCGGCGAGTTCCTGGAGCGTCATCGCTCCGGCTGGTTGCTCGAGAGCCCGGCGGACGACGCGCTCATCTCTTTGATCGAAGGACTCACGCCCGGAGCCTACCGCGAGAAGCAAGAGGCGATCCTCGCGCTCGGGCAGGATCATTTCATCGAGACCGACGAAGTGCGCTCGATCTGGCACCAGGTCAAGAGCCAGGAGATGCGCGGGGTCGAGCCGCGGGGCGCGGCCAACGGCAGTGAGCACGGCGCACTCAGAACCTAGCGGGTCCTACGCGGGCGCAGCGGCCGCGACGTTTGCGGTGAACCAGCGATAGGCGTCCGCAAGCCCTTCGCGCAAGTGAATGCGAGGGCTCCAGCCGAGCGCCTCGATCTTGCCGGTGTCCAACAGCTTCTGCGGCATACCGTCGGGCATCGACGTGTTGTAGACGAGGCGCCCCTCGTAGCCGACGGTCGCGGCCACGAGCTCCGCGAGCTCGCTGATGCTCACGTCCTTGCCCCAGCCGATATTGACGTGGCTCTCGCCGGAATAGCGCTCCATGAGGAAGACGAGCGCATCGGCGAGATCATCGACATGGAGGAACTCGCGGCGCGGGCGGCCGCTGCCCCAGATCTCGACTTCGGGCGCGCGCGCGAGCTTGGCGTTGTGCATCTTGAGGATGAGAGCCGGGATGACATGGCTTGCAGCGGCGTCGTAGGTGTCGCCCGGCCCATAAAGATTGGTGGGCTGCGCCGAAATGAAATCGCTGCCGCCCTGGAGACGATAAGCGGCGCAGAGCTTGAGCCCGGCGATCTTGGCGACCGCGTACCACTGGTTGGTCGGCTCGAGCGGCCCCGCGAGAAGCTCGTCCTCGGTCATCGGCTGCTTCGCGAGCCGCGGATAGATGCAGGACGAGCCGAGATAGAGGAGCTTCTTGACGCCCGTCTGGCGCGCCGCCTCGATCGTGTTGCCCGCGATCATCAGGTTGTCGTAGAGGAATTCGCGCGGGCGCGTCGAGTTGGCGAGAATGCCGCCGACCGTCGCGGCGGCGACGATGACGGCGTCGGGGCGGTTCGCGGCGAACCATGCCTCGGTGTCGCTCTGCCGCTTCAGGTCGAGCTCGGCGTGGCTCGCCGTCACGATCTCGCACCGGGCGCGCGCGAGCCGGCGCAGGAGCGCGCTCCCCACCATGCCGCGCGAACCGGCGACGAACATCCTGCGTCCGGCAAGCGGAAAGAGCACCGGCGCTTCGCTCATCGGCATCTCCTCAACTTCCGTTGGTGGCGGCTCCGCGCGCGGGCTCGATATAGCCCGCACTTTTCAGCGTGCGCTCGCGCTGTGCGAGGTCGAGATCGTGCGCCACCATCATCTTGACGAGCGCGCGGAATGGAACTCGCGGATGCCAGTCGAGCCGCTTCCTCGCCTTTGTCGCGTCGCCTTCGAGCGCATCGACCTCGGTCGGGCGCAGGTAGCGCTGATCGATCTCGACATGGCGCTTCCAGTCCAGTCCAAGCTCGGCGAACGCAGCCTCGCACAGCTCGCGCACGGTGTGCGAATCACCGGTCGCGACGACATAGTCGTCGGGCGCATCCTGCTGCAGCATGAGCCACATCGCCTCGACATAGTCGCCGGCGAAGCCCCAGTCGCGGCGCGCATCGAGATTGCCGAGATAGAGCTTGTCCTGGAGCCCTTCCTTGATGCGCCCGACGGCGCGCGTCACCTTGCGCGTGACGAAGGTCTCGCCGCGGCGCGGGCTCTCGTGATTGAAGAGGATGCCGTTGCAGATGAAGAGGCCATAGGCTTCGCGATAGTTGACGGCATACCAGTGCGCCGCGACCTTGCTTACGGCGTATGGACTGCGCGGGTGGAACGCCGTCGTCTCCGACTGCGGCGGCGGCGAGGAGCCGAACATCTCCGAGGAGCCGGCCTGGTAGTAACGCAGCGCGCGGCGGCGCATCCGCGCATGGTCGCGCACCGCCTCGAGCAGACGCAGCGTGCCGAGCGCGACGACGTCGGCGGTATATTCCGGCACCTCGAAGGAGACCTTCACGTGGCTCTGGGCGCCGAGATTGTAGATCTCGTCGGGTTCGATCGCCTCGAGCACGCGGCGCAGCGCCGAGCCGTCGGTCAGATCGCCATAGTGGAGAGCGAGCTTTTCGCCGCCCACATGCGGATCGTGATAAAGATGGTCGATACGATCGGTGTTGAAGAGGCTCGCGCGCCGCATCAATCCATGGACCTCGTACCCCTTCTCCAGCAGGAGCTCGGTCAGATAGGCGCCGTCCTGGCCGGTGATGCCGGTGATGAGTGCGCGTTTCGCCATGTCACCTCGCGGGGCTCGCAGAGCCGCACCCGGGCGATGCTAGGACATCACTCGTGCAGCCGGGAGCGGGAACACCCCGGACCCGGAAAAGTCGCGGAAATTTCGGGCGACGATACTCGCGCGGCAGGCGAGGCGGCGCCGCGCAGCGCTCACTGCACCCGGCCGTTGCGCAGGACGTAGCGGTCGCCGGCGATGCCCGTGAAGACGACGTCGAGCATGGGATGGCTGACCGGGCCGTTTTCAGAGTCGACCACGAGATTCTGTTCCGAGACATAGGCCTCGTACGGGCCGCCGGTCGAGTTCTGGGCATAGAGATGATAGAAGGGCTGATCCTTCGACGGACGGCGCTCCGCAGGAATGGCCTGGTACCATTCCTCGGAATTGCTGAAGACCGGGTCGACGTCGAAGATGACACCCCGGAAATTGAAAAGGCGGTGGCGGACAATCTGTCCGACGGCGAATTTCGCCTGGCGCGAGAGCCTGCGGGTGTCCACGTTCCGTCCCATCCCAACCATAGCGCGAATTAGTATCGAATTTTCTATGCCCCGCTCAAGAGCTATTGCGGCAGCAAAGATGGTAAACGTTACGGGAAGGGGACGGCTCAGACCTTCATATAAAGCCGGGCAAAGCGCAGCAATTCGAGATCGCAGGTCTGTTTGGCCAGGATCTCGAGATCCTCGAAATAGCCTTGCAGCGCCTGAGGCGCCAACCGCGCGGCTAGCCAATCGATGAATTGCTCCGGCGTCCGTGCCCAAGCGGGCGGATGGTCGACGCCGCGGCCCTGGGGCAGCGCCGCGCGCAGCACCCGCCAGCGGCGGCGACGCAACTGCTCTTCAACCGGATCGAGATCGGGCTCGAGCGCCCAGCCTGGGCGTATTTGTGCGCCGCTGCGTCCAGCCATTCTCGCTCCCCTCTCGCGCTCGACGCGGACACGCCGGCGACTGCTGGTTGCCGCGACGTTACCGCATTTCGCGGAACGCGCAAACCCGAAAGAGGTTAACGAGACGGAGGGAGCGGCGCCAATCATCGAGGCGCGAAATCTAACCCGGCGTGATCATGGCGCTTGTGAGGTCCGTCACAAAGGCAGCAGATTTTTGCGCGTGTTTTCCGCGTACCGTTTTCCTTAACGCGCCGGAAGGCGTTAAAGGTCGGCGACCTCGACGACGCCCGGCAACGTGCGCACGGCGTGAAGGATGTTGGGGCCGATCTTGAAGCCGCCCGGCAGCGCAATCTCGACCTCGCGCTGAGGCGCCACCGGCACGACGATGCTGACGCGCCCGCGGCCGCCCGCCTCGCGCGCCATCAGTTCCTTCAAAGGCGCGACCGCCTCGCCCTCACCCAGCACGATGCGCAGGCCTGCGGCCGCCTCCCGCGCGAGCTTGTCGAGCCGCTCGAAGCGTTGCGCCGAAAGGCGCAGGCTTTCCTCTTCCGCGCGCACCTCGACCGTGACGACGAGAGGCACGCCCGCATCGAGCAGCTCGCGGCTTTCCGCGAGCGGTTCGGCGAACACCACGACCTCGTAGATGCCGCTCGTGTCCGAAAGCTGCAGGAAGGCGAAACGGCTTCCGCGCGCCGAGTTGCGCTCGCGCCGCGCCATCGGCACGCCGGCGAGACGGAAGCGCGTCGTCCCGCCCACCGCAAGGCGGGCCGGCAGATCGGAAAAGCGCACGACCCCGAGACGTGCGAGACTCTTTTGGTAGACATCGAGCGGGTGGCTCGAAAGATAAAAGCCGATCGCCTCGAACTCGTGCTGCAGGCGCTCGACGGGCTGCCAATCGTCGGCGGCAGGAAGCGGCGGGCGATGCGCGGCACCGCTGCCGAAGAGGCTTTCCTGCTGGCTCGCGCGGTCGTGCGCGGCTGACGCCGCGTGCCGCAGCAGCAGGTCGATCGCGGCGAAGGTCTGGGCGCGATTTCGATTGAGTCCATCGAACGCGCCCGCCTTGACGAGCCCTTCGAACTGGCGCCGGTTGAACGCCTTCGGATCGAGCCGGCGCGCGAAGTCAAAGAGATCGGCGAAGGGGCCGTTCTTCACGCGCTCCTCGACGAGCTGGCGCATGGCGCTCGCACCCACGCCTTTGATCGCGGCCAGCGCGTAGCGGATCGCGCTCGCGCCGCCCGCGGCCTCGACGAAGAACGCGTCATGCGAGCGGTTGATGTCGGGCGGCAGGATGCGGATACCGAGCCGATTGCATTCCTGGCGGAAGAGGTTGAGCTTGTCGGTATCGCCGATGTCGAGGCTCATCAGCGCGGCCATGAACTCGACCGGGTGATTGGCCTTGAGATAGGCGGTCTGGTACGCGACGAGCGCATAGGCGGCGGCGTGCGACTTGTTGAAGCCGTAGCCCGCGAATTTCTCGACCTGCTCGAAGATGTGCTCGGCTACGCTCACCGCGACGCCGCGTGCCTTGGCGCCGTCGATGAAGTTGCGGCGCTGCGCCTCCATCTCGGAGCGGATCTTCTTGCCCATGGCGCGGCGCAGGAGATCGGCGCCGCCGAGCGAATAACCGCTCAGCACCTGCGCGATCTGCATCACCTGCTCCTGGTAGATCATAATGCCGTGCGTCTCGGTCAGGATCGGCTCGAGCGAGGGATGAAGATAATCAGGCTTCTCGCGCCCGTGCTTCACCTCGATATAGCGCGGAATGTTCTCCATCGGCCCCGGCCGGTAGAGCGCATTGACGGCGATGATGTCTTCGAAACGGTCGGGCCGCAGCTTTTTTAGCACGTCGCGCATTCCCGCGCCTTCGAGCTGGAACACGCCGACCGTATCGCCGCGGCCGAGCAGCTCGTAGGTCGCGGGATCGTCGAGCGGAAGGTTCTCGAGGTCGAGGCTAACGCCGCGCAGCTTCAGAAGATCGCATGTGCGCGCGAGCACGGTGAGTGTCTTGAGGCCGAGGAAATCGAACTTCACGAGCCCGGCCAGCTCGACATATTTCATGTTGAACTGCGTCACCGGCATGTCGGAGCGCGGATCGCGATAAAGCGGCGTGAGCTCAGCGAGCGGCCGATCGCCGATCACCACGCCCGCCGCATGGGTCGAGGCATGGCGGTAAAGCCCTTCGAGGCTCAACGCGATGTCGATGAGGCGCGCGACGCTCTCGTCGGTGTCGCGCATATTCTGGAGCATCGGCTCGCCGTCGATCGCCTCCTGCAAAGTCACGGGCTTCGCAGGATTATTCGGCACGAGCTTGCAGATGCGGTCGACCTGGCCATAAGGCATTTCGAGCACGCGCCCCACGTCGCGCAATGCCGCACGCGCCTGAAGCTTGCCGAAGGTGATGATCTGCGCCACGCGGTCGCGGCCATAGCGCTCCTGCACGTGGCGGATCACCTCGTCGCGCCGGTCCTGGCAGAAATCGATGTCGAAGTCCGGCATCGACACGCGCTCGGGATTGAGGAAGCGCTCGAAGAGAAGGCCGAAGCGCAAAGGATCGAGGTCGGTGATGGTGAGCGACCACGCGACGACAGAGCCCGCGCCCGAGCCGCGTCCGGGCCCGACGGGAATTCCCGCCGCCTTGGCCCAGCGGATGAACTCGGCGACGATGAGGAAATATCCCGCGAACCCCATCTTGACGATGGTGTCGAGCTCGAAGGCAAGGCGCTCGCGATAAGGCGCGGCCACGGCCGCGCGCTCCTCGCCGCTCATGCCGGCGCGATAAAGGGGCGCGAGGCGCCGCTCGAGGCCGGCCGCGGCTTCGGCCCTGAGTTCGGCCTCCTCGCTTCTGCCGGTCGTCGCGGAAAAAGGCGGCAGGATTGGCGCATGCGGCTCGGGCATGAAGGCCGTACGCTGCGCCACGACGAGCGTGTTGTCGCAGGCCTCGGGAATGTCGGCGAAGAGCGCGCGCATCTCGGCGGGCGACTTGAAATAATGCTCTTCCGTGAGGCGGCGCCGGTTCGGATTGCCGAGCACCGTGCCCTCGGCGATGCAGAGGAGCACGTCGTGCGCCTGGTGAAAGTCGCGGCTGGCGAAATGCACATCGTTGCTCGCGACGAGCGGAAGGCCATGACGATAGGCCAAGTCGATCAGCGGCCCCTCGATGCGATCCTCGAGCGGCAGATCGTGCCGCATCAGCTCGACATAAAGCCGGCCCGGAAAGAGCGCCTCAAGACGCAGCAGCATCGCCTCGGCGGCGTCGCCCTGCCCTTCGGCGAGGAGGCGTCCGACCGGCCCACGCGGGCCGCCGGTGAGGCACAGGAGCCCCGCCGTGCGGCCCTCGAGCGTCGCGAGCGGGAGCTGCGGCTCCTCGCCGCCCTGCGTGTCGAGGAACGAGCGGCTCGAGAGATCGAGCAGGTTGCGATAGCCCTCCGCGTCCTGCACCAGCAGTACGATCGCGTCAGGCTTTGCCGCCGGCGCGATCCGCCCCGCGAGTCGGATCTCGCCGTCGAGGCGGCGCAGCCCCAGCTCGGTGCCGACGATCGGCTGCACGCCAGCCTCACGCGCGGCCTGCGCGAACTCCAAGGCGCCGAAGAGATTGCCCGCGTCCGTCATCGCCACCGCCGGCATGGCGTGGGCTTTGGCCAGCGCCACCAGCTCCTTCACCGTGATCGCGCCCGAGGACAGCGAATAGGCGGAATGGGTGCGCAGATGGACGAAGTTGGAATATGGCATGGGCGAACTCGCGCGGCTCCGGCCAGCATCCCATATCGGGGCCAGCCGCCAAGCGCATTTTATACTCTTGATCTATAGAGCGATTCGGCTTGCGCCGACAAATTGGGTTCGTTCGGCGATCTGTGCGTTTTCCGACATGGACCGGCGCGACGAAAACCTAGCGGGACGATCGCGCCGCAGCCGACAGCCGGCCAATAGAGCCGGCGGCGGGTTCCTCCTGCGCCTCGAGCGCGTCCGCCGTCCCCTCAAGCTCCTCGGCCAGCTTTATGAGGTTCTCGTAGGCGCGCGTGTCATGCGTGCCCGACGCGAGACGCCGCGCGCGGGCAGCCTCAATGCGGAGCTTGAGCGCGTCCGACATGCCGCCCCCTTCGCTCTAACCCATCGTATTTGCTGACAACGGACGGACATCCGCAAACTGTCAAAAGGTTCGGGGGAACTCACCAATAGGGGTAGGGCTTCAATCCCCCATCGTCCCTTCGTTCGTCTTTTACCCGGCGCGCTCGGTCGTGGGATCGATCATGCGTTTCACTTCGACGATCTTGGTCGCCGGAAAGCCACTGATCTCGGCGTGCTTGAGGATGGTCGCCTCGTCCTTGGCGAGATAGACGCAGTAGGTCCGGTCGTCGGTGACAAAGCTTTCGACCCACTGGATGTCGGGACCGATCTGGCGCAGCGCTTCGTTCGACTTGGCGGCGGCGGCGCGCAGCTGCTCGCGCTCGAAGCTACCGACCTTCGGGATCGCCCGCTCGATGATGAATTTGCGCAGCGCCATGTTGTGCCTCCTTGATCGGCTTGTCTTGTACCCGAAGAGTACCGCCACACAATGGCACGCATGCGTGCCATTCCTCGCGCGATCGTGATGTCACACCGCGGCGCGGGCGCGCTCGACGACACGCCCGTCCTCAAGGGCGAGGATGCGGTCCATCTGGCGGGCAAGCTCGAGATTGTGGGTCGCGACGAGCGCGGCAAGGCCGCTCTTGCGGACGATATCGAGCAGCAAGGCCGTGACCTCGCCCGCCGTGCGCTGATCGAGATTGCCGGTGGGCTCGTCGCCGAGCAGTACGCGCGGCCCGTTGGCGAGTGCGCGGACGATGGCGACGCGCTGCTGCTCGCCACCCGAAAGCCGCGCGGGGCGATGATCCACGCGGTTCTCAAGCCCCACCTGGCGCAAGAGATCGAGCGCGCGGGCACGCGCAGCACCGCGGCTTTTCCCGGCGATCATCTGCGGCAGCATGACATTCTCGAGTGCCGAGAATTCCGGCAGAAGATGATGGAACTGATAGACGACGCCGACATCGCCGCGGCGTACCTCGGTGCGCTGGAGATCGGACATCGCGCCGCATTGCCGCCCGTCGAGCAGCACGTCGCCGCCGTCCGGCCGCTCGAGCAACCCCGCGACGTGCAGAAGCGTCGATTTGCCGGCGCCCGAGGGGCCGAGGAGCGCCACGATCTCGCCCGGCGCGATGCTAAGATTGACGCCACGCAACACCGGCAACGGCGCCGACGCCTGGCGATAGGTGCGCACGACCTCGCGCAGCTCGAGTGCCGGCTCACTCATACCGCAGCGCCTCGACCGGATCGAGCCGCGCCGCGCGCCACGAGGGATAGACTGTCGCGAGGAAGGAAAGACCGAACGCCATCGCCAGCACGCTCGCCACTTCGTCAGAATCGATCCGCGCCGGGATTTGCGTCAGGAAATAGATTTCGGCGGCGAAGAGCTGCGTGCCGATGATGCTTTGCACGAACTGGCGGATCGCCTCGATGTTGTCGGCGAAGGCGACGCCCAGAACGAAGCCCGCGACCGTGCCGACGATGCCGACCGAGGCGCCCGACAGCATGAAGATGCGCAGGATCATGCCCCTGGTGGCGCCCATCGTGCGCAAGATCGCGATGTCACGGCCCTTGTCCTTCACCAGCATGATCATGCTCGAGACGATGTTGAAGGCGGCGACCACGATGATGAGCGTCAGGATCAGGAACATGACGTTGCGCTCGACCTCGACGGCATTGAAGAACGAGAGATTGCTCTGCTGCCAGTCGAACACTCTGACGCGCCCGCCCAGCGCCTGCGCGATCTCGGCGTCGTAGCGCCGCACCCCATCGGGATCGGCCACCATGACCTCAAGGCTCGAGACGCCCTGCCCCAGATTGAAGAAGGTCTGCGCCGCCTCAAGCGGCATAAAGATGACGCTGTTGTCGTACTCGTACATGCCGACCTCGAACGTGCCTGCGATCGTGTAGCTCTTGATGCGCGGCACCGTGCCGAAGGCGGTCGCGGTCCCTTGCGGCGAAATGAGGGTGATGCTGTCTCCGATTTTGAGGCCGAGGCGGAAGGCGAGCCGGCTGCCGAGCAGCACGTTATCGTCCTTGAAGCCCTGGAGCGCCGCGGGCGCGATATGCTGCGACAGGAGCGGCTGCGCCGCGATGTCCTGTTCCGAAATGCCGCGCACGAGCGCGCCCGTAGCGCCCGCCTTCGCCGACGCCATCACCTGGCCCTCGATCATGGGCGTCGCCGACTTGATGCCCGGCAGCTTCACCACTTGCTGTGCCAGCGGGCCGTAATTCGTGAGCGGCCCTTCCGCGGCATAGACGTTGATATGGCCGTTGAAGCCGAGGATGCGGCTCAGAAGCTCGGCGCGAAAGCCGTTCATCACCGCCATGACGATGATGAGCGTCGCGACGCCAAGCGCAATGCCGAGCAGCGAGAAGATGGCGATGACGGAGATAAATCGCTCCTCGCGGCGCGCGCGCAGATAGCGGAACGCGACCATGCGCTCGAACGAGCCAAAAATCACTGTTTTGCTCCAATCTTCGCGAGCGCGGATTCAGCGGAGAGCTCCTGGCGCTCGCCGCTTTTGCGCTCCTTCAACTCGACCGTGCCGGCGGCGAGCCCGCGCGGCCCGAGCACGATCTGCCACGGCAAGCCGATCAGATCCATCGCCGCGAATTTGGCGCCGGGCGAATCCTCGCGGTCGTCATAGAGCGTCGAAATCCCGGCTGCGGCGAGCGCGCCGTAAAGCGCGTCCGCGGCGGCCCGGCATTTGGCGTCGGCCGCGCGCAGATTGATGAGCCCGACCCGGAACGGTGCCACGCTCTCGGGCCAAACGATGCCCTCGTCGTCATGACAGGATTCGATGATGGCGCCGACAAGGCGCGAGACGCCGATCCCGTAGGAGCCCATTTCGACCGGCACCTGCGCGCCGCCGGGCCCAGCCACGGTGGCGCCCATCGGCACGGAATATTTCGTGCCGAAATAGAACACCTGCCCCACCTCGATGCCGCGCGAGCTGCGGCGGCGCGCCTCGGGCACGCGCGCCTCGAACTCGGCCGCATCGTGCTTCTCATCGGTCGCGGCGTACCAGCGGCGCACGTAATCCTCGACGTCGGGCGCAGCGGGATCGATGCTGTTCTCGTCAAGGTGCGAGACGTCGCTGTCGTAATAAAGGCCGCTCTCGCCGGTGTCGGCCTCGATATGGAACTCGTGACTGAGATCGCCGCCGATCGGACCTGTGTCGGCACGGACCGGAATGGGGGTGAGCCCCATGCGGCGGAACGTCTTCATATAGGCCACGAACATGGCGAAGTAGGAGCGGATCGCGCCGGCCTTGTCGATGTCGAAGGAGTAGTTGTCCTTCATGAGGAACTCGCGCCCGCGCATCACCCCAAAGCGCGGCCGTACCTCGTCACGGAACTTCCACTGGATGTGATAGAGGTTCTTGGGCAGGTCGCGGTACGACTTGATGGCGTTGCGGAAAATATCGGTGATGAGCTCCTCGTTGGTGGGTCCGTAGAGCATGTCGCGCTCGTGCCGGTCCTTGATGCGCAGCATCTCCTTGCCGTAATCGTCGTAACGGCCGCTCTCGCGCCACAGCTCGGCCGGCTGCAAGGTCGGCATGAGCAGTTCTTGCGCGCCGGCGCGGTCCTGCTCCTCGCGCACGATCTGCTCGACGTTGCGGAGCACGCGAAAGCCCAAGGGCAGCCAGGTGTAGATGCCGGCGCTCGCCTGGCGGATCATGCCGGCGCGCAGCATGAGCCGGTGCGAGGCGATCTGCGCCTCGCTGGGCGTTTCCTTGAGCAGCGGCAGGAAATACTGGGAAAGACGCATCAGCCCCTCGCTTGGCGCGGGGCGAATCTAGAACATGGTCGGAACGAGGGGAATCAGCGCTTCTGGGCGCAGGCGGATTGAAGCGCCGTCTTGGCGTCGTTCGCCAAGGGCTTGCCGTTGAAATAGGCTTGGCCGTCCTTGACCGTGACGTAACCGACGATGGCCCTGCCGTTATAGGCGCCATCTGCCGGCGGCACGCCGAAGCGTCCGGCGAGCCTTGAGCTCAGCTCGATCGTGGTGGTCTCGGCCTTGACCGGAGAGGGCTCGGACGCGAGGTCGGCGGGCGCCACAGCGCTGCCATCCGCAGCGACGCCCGGCACATAATCGGCCCCGGCGAGGACCGAGCACACCACGCCAGCGATCGCCGGCCCACCGTCGGGTCCGACGCTGACCGCGGCCGGCGCGGGCGCATCGGCCAGGGCCGGCGCCACGCCCAATGCAACCACAACGAGAAGCCCCATCCGCATGGGGATAAATCGTAGGATGATCGGGTTAAAAATCGTTCACACTGGGCCTTGCGCGTAGAATCTGCGTGACGAGTCGAGGGGAGTCTCGTACACTCGCCACGCTCGCAAAGATCGCTCGTTCAGAGGCGACAGGGCCCAAGTTTAGGGAGGATTTGCCGTGGGCAACGGTACGGGGAGGCGCCCCTAAACGAAATAATGCGGTGAAAATCGCATCTAGCTTCTGGCAAGATCAGTTTCTGGTCTTGCCTTATTTTTTTGCAGTTACTTGCCCTGACCGCTTTTTTGGCATGTTAGCCTTGATCTTTGCTGCGCCATTTTGCCATGGCGGGTCGAGGCTCAGGATCTTCGAGTGCACTGGGCAGCTCGCGACGTGGGCTCCGGGCAGGTAGCCCAGACTCATCAGAAACTCGCCCACGATCTCGCCTCCGGTGAAACGGAACGTCTCGCGGAAGAGCTTCACCCAGCGCTCTTTCGACAGCGGATGATGCGCGTCGATCCAGGCGGCGAAGGAGCCCTCGCGCGCGGCGATATCGAGCACGGTGCGCGCGTTCGCGATCACGGCGTCGATCTTGAGCCGGTTGCGGATGATGCCGGGATCGGCGAGAAGACGGCGCTTGTCGGCGGCGCCAAAGCGCGCGATGCGCTCAAGATCGTAGTTGGCGAAGGCGGCGGCGAAGGCCGCGCGCTTCTTCAGCACGGTGAGCCAGGAGAGCCCTGCCTGATTGATCTCGAGCACAAGGCGCTCGAACAGCACGCGGTCATCGCGCGCCGGAAAGCCGTACTCACCGTCATGATAGGGCCCGTGGAACGGATGGCTCGGCGCCATCCTGCAATATTCTGCGCTCATCAAGAGCCCCGGAAGCTTATGAGGTTGGAATTGACGAGCCAGTAGAACGCGAGCCAGAGCACGCCGGCAACGACCGTCGTCACCGCCGCCTTGAGTTTCAGGCGCGGGTTCTGCGGCGCGCCGGCGTCATGGCCTGCCTCGGGCGCATCGACGCGTCGCACGCCGAACGGCAGCACCATGAAGATGACCACCCACCAGATAATGACGTAGGCGGCAGTGCCGATGAACCAGTTCATCGCGCCTCCTCGAGCTCGATGAGCGTGCCGCAGAAATCGCGCGGGCTGAGAAACAGCACGGGCTTGCCGTGGGCGCCGATCCGCGGCTCGCCGTCGCCGAGGACGCGCGCGCCCGTCGCCTCGATGCGGTCGCGCGCGGCAAGGATGTCTTCGACCTCGTAGCAGAGATGATGAATGCCGCCGCCGGGATGGCGTGCAAGGAAAGCGGCGATGGGCGAATTCTCGCCCAAGGGCGAGATCAGCTCGATCTTGGCGTTGGGGAGCGTCACGAACACGGTGGTGACGCCGTGCTCGGGCAGCGGCACGGGCGCCGAGACCGCGCCGCCGAGCGTGTCGCGGTAGAGCTTCGCCGCCGCATCGAGGTCGGCGACCGCGATTGCCACGTGATTGAGGCGGCCGATCATGGTCCCTCCCCGCGCCCGAGCCTGACGACATGGACTTCGGTGACCGGGCGCTTGCCATGACGCGCGCGGATGAAGCGCCGCACCGCGACGCGTGCCGCCTCGTGCACGGCCGCGTCCTCGCGCCGTTCGCGCGGCTGCAGCCGGCCAACCGCTTCGGCGACCGCGTCCGACAGATCCTGCGCCGCTTCGTCCTCGCCCGCGAGACCCTGGATCGTGACCTTGGGAGGAACGGCGATGTTGCCGGCCCGGTCGAGCACGACGGTGGCGAGTGCCGCGCCGTTGAAGGTCATGCGCTGGCGGTTCTTCAAGGTCTCGCCCGCGGTGTCGAGGAGCGCGTTGCCGTCGGCGGCAAGTCGGCCCGTCGGCACCTGGCCCACGACGCCTGCGGGTGCCGGCGCGAGGCGTATCACCTCGCCGTTCCGCGTTACGATCGTCTGGCGTACGCCGCACGCCTCGGCGAGCCGCGCCTGCGCCAAGAGATGCCGCGCCTCGCCATGGACCGGCACGGCGATCGCGGGCTTCACCGCGCGATACATCTCCGTCAGCTCGTCCTGCGCCGGATGGCCGGACACATGGACGAAGTGGTCGTGCTCGGTGACGATCTCGACGCCGCCCAGCACGAGCGCGTTCTGGAGCCGGCCGATGGCGCGCTCGTTCCCCGGGATGACGCGCGAGGAGAAGATCACCGTGTCGCCCGGCTCGAGCACGATGTGGGCGTGCTCGTCATCGGCGATGCGCGCCAAGGCGGAGCGCGGCTCGCCCTGGCTTCCGGTGCAGAGCAGCAGGACCTTGTCGCGCGGCAGGTAGGCGGCCTCCTCCTCCGTGAGGAAGGGCGGTACGTCGGCGAGGTACCCGGTCTCGCGCGCGGCGCGGTCGATGCGCCAAAGCGAGCGGCCGACGAGCGCCGCGTGACGATCGTGCGCGGCCGCCGCCGCCGCCGCCGACTGAAGCCGCGCGACGTTCGAGGCGAAGCACGCGATGGCGACGCGGTTCTCGCAGCGGCCGACGAGATCGACGAGCGCGTCGCGCACCGCGGATTCTGAGCCGGAATTGCCGGGCCGCATCGCGTTGGTCGAATCGCAGATCATGGCAAGGACGCCGCTTGCGCCCAAGCGCTCGAGCGCCGCCATGTCATAGGGAAGCCCCAGCGTCGGCTCGGGATCGAACTTCCAGTCGCCGGTGTGCAGCACCGCGCCGAGCTTCGTGCGCACTATGACGGCGTTGGGCTCGGGGATGGAATGAGTGAGCGTCAGGAGCTCCAGCTCGAACGGGCCCACGGTGAACTTGCCCGAAAGCGGCACTTCGATGATCGGCACCTCGTTCTCGAGCCCGGCCTCGGCGAGCTTCAGGCGCAGCACAGCGGCGGTGAAGGGCGTGGCATAGACGGGGCACTTGAGTCGCGGCCAGAGATAGGGGATGGCGCCGATATGGTCCTCGTGCGCATGGGTCGCGACGAGACCCGCGAGCCGATCGCGCCGCTCCTCGATGAACGCAGGATCGGCCATCAGCACATCGATGCCGGGCATGGTGCCGTCGGCGAAGGTGATGCCGCAATCGATCAGCAGCCATTGCCCGGCGAAGCCGTAGAGCGACATGTTCATACCGATCTCGCCGACGCCGCCCAAGGCGAGAAAGGACAGCTCGTCGGGCCTGATGTCTGGAACGGGCGGAGCTTGCGGCTCGGTCATCGCTTGGCGTTGCGCTCGTAGATCAGTTTGAGCCCCCATAGCATGAGATCGGGATCGGTGCGCTCGACCGCGGGGATCGACCCCTCGAAGAGGGGCGCGAGGCCGCCCGTCGCGACCGTGCGCATCGGCTTGCCGAACTCGCGCTTGATGCGGGCGATGATGCCCTCGACGAGCCCGACATAGCCCCAGAAGATGCCGGACTGCATGCAGGCGACGGTGCTCGTTCCGATCACCTTTTCGGTGCGCGCGACCTGAACGGACGGGAGCTTCGCCGCCGCCATGGCGAGCGCCTGGAGCGAGAGGTTGATGCCGGGCGCGATCACGCCGCCGCAATAATTGCCGTCGCGGTCGACCACGTCGAAGGTCGTCGCGGTGCCGAAATCGACGATGACGAGCGGCCCCTTGTAGCGCTCGTGCGCAGCCACAGTGTTGACGAGGCGGTCGGAGCCCACTTCCTCCGGCCGGTCGACGCGCGCCTCCGTCCCGATCG
>Ga0335079_10000190_pt1 | contig 71560 bp, 58 predicted proteins | sample Lox_Sample_33_FD_206719 | JGI IMG/M metagenome (GOLD analysis project Ga0335079, IMG submission 206719) | Soil microbial communities from Loxahatchee National Wildlife Refuge, Florida, United States - Lox_Sample_3.3 | ecosystem: Environmental > Terrestrial > Soil > Wetlands | place: USA...
GAAGGCGCTCATGTCTGGGAGCTGACCTCACGCGGGATTCACGCCCGGATCGTCAGCGAGATGAACGAGAAGTGGGGCAAGGCGAGTAGCTGCACCAGCTGCGGCAAATGCGTGCACGCATGTCCAACCGGTGCTTTGGCTGAGAAAGGCTGGGCGGTGGAGGAGATGGTCAAGAAAGTCGACGCGGTTACATCACTCGTACATCGCCGGGGAGCGCAGGTATGAAGAAGGTGAAAGTGGCGACCGTCTGGCTGGATGGCTGCTCAGGGTGCCACATGTCCCTGCTCGACATGGATGCTGCCATCATATCCCTGGCCCGGAAAATCGACATTGTGTACGGACCGCTCGTCGACGCACAGGAGTTCCCGGAGGGCGTAGACGTCACGCTTGTGGAGGGCGCGGTCAGCTCGCAGGACGACCTGAACAAGATCCAGAAGATCCGCCAGCGTACGAACGTGCTGATCTCGATGGGGGACTGCGCCGTCACCGGAAACGTTCCGGGGATGCGGAATTCCGTTTCGGTTCAGAAGCTCTTGCAGCGTGTCTACGTCGATGGGGCAGACGAGAAGAAGCTCGTGCCTTCGGATCGGGTGCCGGCGCTGTTGAAACAGGCTCGGCCGCTCCGCGAGTTCGTGAAAGTGGACCTTTGCTTGCCGGGATGTCCGCCACCGTCAAAAACAATCGTCGGAGTTATCAACGATCTGCTGGATGGGAAGAAGCCAGACGGCAATCTCAAGGTGAAATTTGGTTAAGGAGCGTGCGATGAAGCGCATCACCATTGAACCCGTGAGCCGCATCGAAGGGCACGCGAAGATCACCATTCAATTGAACGACGAAGGGAAGGTCGCAGGGACCGAGTTCCACGTGACCCAGGTTCGCGGTTTCGAAAAGTTCACTGAAGGGCACCCATTCTACGAGATGCCGGGAATCACGGCACGTATCTGCGGGATCTGCCCGATCAGCCATCTGCTGGCTTCGTCGAAAGCATGTGACGCCATCATGGCGGTCCGAATTCCGCACACTGCCAAAAAGCTGCGCGAACTGGTTCATTATGCACAGATTGTGCAGTCGCATGCCTTGAGCTTCTTCTATCTCTCTTCTCCGGATTTCCTGCTCGGCATGGAGTCGGATCCCGCGACGCGGAACGTTCTCGGAGTGATTGCGGGACACCCCGAGTTGGCGCGAGACGGAATCGAGTTGCGAAAGTTTGGGCTGATGATCGTCGAATCGCTCGCGCAGGAGCGGGTTCATCCCTCCTGGATCGTGCCGGGAGGAGTCGCTTCTCCGCTCTCGTCGCCGATTCGTGACAGGATCCTGTCAGAGATTCCCGCAGCCAAGACGATTGCCGAGCGAACGATTCGCTTCTTCAAGGGGGCCCTCGACAATTTCAAAGAAGAGATCGAATTCTTCGGCTCGGCGCCCACGATGTATGCAGGGCTCGTCGATCGCAAGGGGAATCTGCAACTCTATGAGGGAGACCTGCGGTTCCGAGCGTCGACGGGCGAGATCGTCGAAGATCGCATTCCTGCTGATGAGTATCCGCAGTGGATCGGGGAAGCCAGTCTGCGGGAATCCTATTTGAAGGCTCCGTATTTCAGGCCCGCGGGTTTCCCCGCCGGAGTGTACCGCGTGGGGCCGCTCGGCCGGTTGAATGTCGCTGATCAGTGCGGTACTCCCGACGCCGATACGGAGTTCAAGGAGTTTCATCAGCGATTTGGGGTTGTTGCGCACAGCGCGTTTCTCTATCACTACGCGAGGCTGGTGGAGATCATCTTTGCCTTGGAGAAGATCGAATCGTTGTTGGCTGATCAGCAGATTCTCGACACCCACGTTCGCGCGACCGCTGGCGTGAACTCGTTGGAAGGGGTAGGGATGATCGAAGCTCCGCGTGGCACGCTGATCCATCACTATAAAGTTGACGAAGAGGGCGCGATCACGTGGGCGAATCTCATCGTTGCTACGGGTCACAACAATCTTGCGATCGGCCGCAGTGTGCAGCAGGTAAGTGAGCACTACATCGATGGCAACAGATTGAGTGAAGGCATGTTGAACCGCGTGTCGGCGGTGGTCCGGGCTTACGATCCTTGTCTGAGTTGCTCCACACACGCGGACGGAATTCTAGCGATGCAAATTCGCCTGGTTGACTCCGTCGGCAAGCTTCTGGATGAGATTGTCACGGACTAGTTGACGGGGAAAGAAACGCTGGAGTAGAGCTCGCAGGCTTCCAACAATTTGTTTTGCGTGGCGTCATCTCGACTCGCTGGATGCGGCTTGCGCAGTTTCATGTGATAGAAGTACTCACCTGTAACTTTCGCCGCGGGATCCTCACTTACCGCCAGCCAGGCTTGGGTGCGGCGTCCTTCCGCGAGGTCGTCGGGAGCGATGGCTCCTCCCGTCTTGGTCGCGACCCAACCCGGTTCAAGCGCGTTGGAGAGCACAGCGGGCCAGCGGCGAGCGACTGCGAATGCGAGAAGCACATCGTGCAACTTGGTGTCAGAGTAAGCCTGCATACCCCTCCAGGGACGATGTTCCCAGGTGAGGTCGTGCAGGCTGGCGTCGCCTCCCTGATGCAGCCCGGAACTGAGATAGACAAGCCGTTTCGGCCTATGAATGAGAGCGGTCAGAACGAAAGGGGCCAACGTGTTGACCGCGAATTCGAGAGGCAGGCCGTCTTCGCTCAGAATGCGCTGGGCAGATCGATAACCGACTCCGGCATTATGGATCACGGCGTCGAACGTTCCTAACGCGTTGACCTGCTCCGCGAGTTTTTTCGTCTGCCGGATACTCGAGAGATCTGCAAGGATTACGGTTTCTGCTCCGGGAACCGCCGCCAGAGCGTCATGACCTCTTTGTTCGTTGCGGGCGTGTAGTACAACCTTGTGCCCCTGATTGACGAGAAGTTCTGCTGCCATGCGGCCGAGGCCGTCGGAAGATCCGGTGATGAAGATGCGAGCCATGTTCGGTAAAGGATTCAGGAGAGCCGCTCGGGATTCTAGAAATCTTCGGTTCGGAAGTCGAGCCTACGAGATGGAATGTGAAATTAGAAAAAGACGAGCGCAGTGGAACTCTGTCCACCGCGCCGCCGGGACGATTCACTGCGGCAGGGACCCTAGGAGAGATGAATATGTGGCAACCGACAAACAACCGCACAAACAGGAGAAGGTTAACGTCGGCGAGCGAGATCGTTCCATCGGTTAAAATCTGTAGGTTATAACGCAGATGATATGTATTTGATGCCCGCTGACCAAGCATTGGGCACGCCCGCTTTATGCCTGCTCGATCCCAAGTTGTTTCTGAATCTGTTCCAGGGGAACTCCCTTGGTTTCAGGAACCAACATCTTCACCCAAATCAGTTGCAACACCATCATTCCAGTGAAAAACGCGAAGATGTAGCCGGGCGGGAAAGCATCCACCATCTTTGGGAAGAAGGTAGTGAGCAATGCGGCAAAGATCCAGTGCGTGAAGCTGCCCAGAGTTTGTCCTTCCGCGCGATGACGGTTGGGGAATATCTCTGAGATGAACACCCAGATGACCGCTCCCTGGCCGATGGCATGGGCCGCAATAAACGCAAAGATGCAGACGGGCACGATTGAATAATGCTGATTAAAAAAGGCCCAGGCCACAAGGCCGAGGGAGGCGATGTATCCGAACGATCCGATGTAGAGCAGCGTCCTCCGCCCAAGGTGATCGATCAGCCACAGCCCGACAAACGTAAACACTAAGTTGGTGAGTCCGATCCCGACCGATTGCAACAGTGCGGCTTTCGCGGCGAGTCCGGTCAGTTCGAAAATGCGTGGGGCGAAGTACAGGATCGCGTTGATGCCGGATAGCTGGTTGAAAAATGCGATCAGGATCGCGAGCATAATGGGTTTACGAAGACGGTGACTCCAGAAGGAACCGGAAGAGACCTGTGCAGTCGAGTGGGCAGCGATTTCATCGGCTTGCGCTTCGATCTCAGCCTTTGAAAGTTCGGGTTCAGTCCGCTGCAGAACGCTGATCGCTGCGGCGCGATCTCCTTTGCGGCTGAGCAACCAGCGAGGGCTCTCTGGCAATCCCAAACAGAACACTGCATACAAAAGGGAAGGGAATGCGGCAACACCGAGCATCCACCGCCACGCATTTTCGCCAATTCCCGCGAGCAGGGCATTGGAAACGAATGCAACGAGGATGCCGAACACGATGTTGAACTGGAACATGCCGGCGAGTCGTCCGCGATGCTTCGGCGGAGCAATTTCCGAGATATACATTGGTGCGACAACGGTGGAGATTCCGATTCCAAGCCCGCCGACGACGCGCGCGGCGATAAAGGTGACGACGTTGGTTGCGAGCGCCGAGCCCACGGCACCGACGAGATAAAGAAGGCCGATCCAAAGCAAAGTGATTTTTCGTCCGAAGCGGTCGGCAGGCCAGCCTCCAAGCAGCGAGCCGACAACGGTGCCATACAGTGCCGATGCAATCGCAATACCGTGCACGTTGGGGCTCAGATGCCACAGGGCCTGGATCGTTTTTTCGGCGCCGGAAATGACAACTGTGTCGAAGCCGAAGAGAAACCCCGCGAGCGCCGAGGTGAGGGACCAGAAGAAAATGCGACCGTTCATGTTTGTAAGGAGCGGAGCTTACCACAGAACCATTGCAATGCCACGGAGAAAGGGAGGCCGGGTTCGCAGGCTGTCCAGTTTCAGTCTTTGACCAGAGGGTAATTCTTTTCGCGCCAGCCGCGAATGCCGCCGTCCATCGAGATCACATTGGTGTAGCCCATCTTCTGCAGATTGTCGGCTGCCAAGGCGGAACGATAGCCACCGCCGCAGTAGAGAACCAGTTCCGTGTTCAACTCCGGAACCCGGCCCTCGATGTCACGCTCGATCACCCCTTTGCCGAGGTGGACCGCTCCAGGGAGGTGATCCTTTGCGAACTCGCTTTCTTCGCGAACATCGACAAGCACGAATTTGTCGCCGCGGTCCATCCTTTTCTTGACGGTGTCGACGTCGGTCTCACGGACGCGGGACCTGGCGTCGTCGACGATCTTCAGGAAACGCGGCGGATGTTGATGTGCCATGAAACTCCTTTCGCGTGACTGCGTAGATCATGGTATCAAGTCCAGCGGGAGCGCGGGATCTGGTGCGAGTGAATCTGGCAGTGGGTTAGCATAGACGGCGTGAAGGAAGGCAAGAAGCGAACGGTCGGGCTGGCGCGGGCCCTCTCGAAACTTGGTTACTGCTCGCGCTCTCAAGCAGCGGCGCTGATCCGTGGCGGGAAGGTAAGGTTAAACGGCCAGTTGCGCCGTGATCCGGAAACTCCAGTCCACCTCTCGAGGGACAAAATTGCGGTCAATGGAAAAGAGATTGGCGCTGCCAGCAAGATTTACCTGATGATGAACAAGCCGCGCGGGCTGGTGACGACTGCGTCGGACGAAAAAGGACGAGACACTGTGTACGCGTCTCTGCGCGAGAAAGATATGCCTTGGCTCGCGCCAGTCGGACGCCTGGACAAGGCCAGTGAAGGGCTATTGCTCCTGACCAATGACTCGGAATGGGCTGCACGTGTGGCTGCGCCCGAAAGCCATCTGGAGAAGACGTATCACGTACAGATCGGGAGGATCGCTGATGAATCCATGCTGCGATCCCTCGTGAAAGGTATCAAGGCCGAGGATGAGCAATGGTTGCGCGCGAAGTCGGCAACGCTGCTTCGCTCAGGAGAAAAGAATTGTTGGATTGAAATCGTACTGGACGAAGGCAAGAATCGGCAGATTCGCAGGATGCTTGAGGCCCTGGGAATCGAGGTGCTCAGGCTCGTGCGTGTCGCAATTGGCCCGCTGGAATTGGGAGACCTGTCCAAGGGCAGCTACCGGCATCTCAATTCCCGCGAGAAATCAGACATTGATGCAGCCCTCGGTTAGACTCGTTCTGACTCCGAACCACTTTATGACTGATCTGACCGGTCTTCCTGCGATCGAGATGGCGCGGCTTATCCGCGAGAAAACGATTTCACCATTGGAACTCGCCGATGCACACCTGGACAGGATAGAAAAACTCAATCCCAGGTTGAACGCCTTCGTCGAAGTGCAGCCCGAGCGGGTGCGGGTTGAAGCCCGGAAGGCCGAGGAAGCGGTCTCGGCGGGGGAGACCTTGGGGCCATTGCACGGAGTTCCCGTGAGTATCAAGAGTTCCGTCGAAGTCACAGGCATGAAGTGCGAGGCGGGAACCCGTCTCAGGGCGGGCATAATCTCCACTCAAGATGCGCCGCTTGTGAAACGTCTGCGAAATGCGGGAGCCATCGTCTTGGGTATGACGAACACTCCGGAGCTTCTGATGGCGTGGGAGACCGACAATCTCTTGTACGGACGCACGAATAATCCTTGGAATCTCGACTACACCGCTGGCGGATCGAGCGGCGGAGAATCTGCGGCGATTGCCTCGGGCATGTCTGCAGGTGGCGTGGGCAGTGACGGCGGTGGATCGATCCGAGTCCCGGCGCACTTCACTGGAATCTGCGGATTGAAGCCAACCCCGGGTCGCATACCTAGTACAGGGCATTTTCCTCCGTCGGGCGGACCCTTCGCGATGGTCGGAGTCGTCGGACCGATGGCGCGGACCGTCGCAGACCTCAAAGTCCTTTTCGAAGTCATGCAGGGGGCGGATGACGGCGACACTTCCGCGGCGCCGGTTCCCGTGCGTTGGCCCGCTGAGCCGGAGACGAAAGATCTTCGAATCGGCTACTTCGAAGACGATGGTCGCACGCCGGTCACGGAAGAAACGCGGGTTGCTGTTCGAAAGGCGGCGGAATCGTTGGCGAAACGCGGCTTCCATGTCGAGCCGTTTCGGCCGGAGGGTCTCGAGGAAGCTCGCGAGATCTGGAAGAAGTTCTTTGTGAAGATTGGGGGAATGCTGATTGGCCCGATGTTTGACCGCAACGAGAACAACATCAGCCCCATATTGAGCCAGTTCCTTAAGTTTGCAGCAGCCGAGCCGCAGTTGACGGAAAACTCGCTGCTCGATGCATGGTTCCGCCGGGACCAGTTGAGGACCAGGTTTTTCGCTCAGATGCGCCAGTATCCCATCTTGCTTTGCCCGGTCGCGGCGATTCCGGCGTTTCGCCACGGAGAGCGGAGTTGGTCTATTGAGGGCAAACAAGTGCAGTACCTTGACGCCTGGAGCTACACGGAATGGTTCAACCTGCTCGGGATTCCGGCGGCCGTGATTCCGGTGACTCACTCGCGCGAAGGACTGCCGATCGGAGTGCAGATCGTTGGACGCCCGTGGGAGGAGGAACAGGTGCTGTCGGTTGCTGCACAGCTTGAACGAGATGTCGGGGGATGGTGGCAACCGCCGATCTAGTAGAGATCTGGAACGGCGGGCAATCGTTGTCTGGCGTCGCGTATTCTCATTCAAAAGGGATTGGGTTTGCGGGCAGAATCCGCTGCGTTCAGGGTATTCGATGTGATTAAATCTTTAGCGAAATGAATCTCAAGATATCTGCTGTTCTGATCGCCGCACTCGCGGCAGTATGGGGCTTGTTTGCCCCGGCATCGCCGAATCCCACTGAAGCCGCGCGCCTGAACAATCTCGGCGTCGCCTACATGAACCAGCAGCTTTTCGAAAAGGGACTGAAGGAATTTCAGCAGGCGGCCGACACCGATCCGAAGTTTGCGATTGCTCGGTTAAATGTGGGCGTCGCCTTTCTCAACCTGCAAAAGGTCGATGAGGCGAAAGCATCATTGGAACAGGCGCTCAAGCAAGATCCGAAGAATCCCAATGCTTGGTACAGCCTGGGCCTGATGGCGAAGAACACCGGCGACGCACAGTCTTCAGTTGACGCATTCAAGCACGTGATCGAAATCGATCCAAACGATGCTGACACGTGGTATTTTCTCGGCACCGCCTATGCTCAGGCCAAGCAGTTTCCGCCGGCGATTGACGCTTTCGAGCACGCTCTGAAGATCAATCCCATTCACGCATCCGCCGAATTCGGATTGTCTCGCGCGTACCAGCAATCCGGATCTGTTGAGCAGGCCCGCGAACACCTGAAAAAATTTCAATACCTCACACAGAACAAGATCAGTTCGCCGATGAGCCTCGCTTATGGAGAGCAAGGACAGTACTCCCGCGCAGTCGAGTCTCCGCTGATGCCGATGAAGCCACCGGCGCAAATCAAGGTCACTTTCACGCCCGATCAAAGTGCCGGACTTACCTTCAAATCCGACGATAAGTTCACGCATGCGCAGTCTTCCTTCCTGGGGAAAGATGCCCTGGGTTCGGGCGCGTGTTTCCTGGACTACGACAATGATGGCCACATCGATCTTCTGCTGGCGAGCAATGGCCCCGCTGGCGGCCTCGCGCTTCTGCACAACGTGAGCGGCAAGTTTGACGATGTCACGGCGAAAGCCGGGCTTGATCCTAAGCTCCATGCCAATGGTTGCGTGACTGGCGACTACGACAATGATGGATATGTAGATTTCGCTTTGAGCCTCGACGGCCGTGTTCTTCTGTTCCACAACGAGAAAGATGGAACCTTCAAAGATGTGACTGAAGCGGCAGGCATCAAAGCGGATGGCATGAATATCGGCGTTCAGTTCATCGATTACGACCACGACGGGGACATCGACCTGTACGTCACTGAAGGAGGGGAACGTTGCCATCGCGGTGCCGGAGATAACGCGGTGCACTGCTCAGAAATGGGCCAGAACCGCATGTTTCGAAATGACGGCAACGGGAAATTTACCGATGTCACAGCATTGCTTAAGGTCGAGGGGAATGGGCCATCCACCGGTGCCTTAGGGACTGACTACAACAATGACCGCGCGGTCGACCTTCTTGTTGCCGGGGACGTGCCGGTTGTTTTTGAAAATCCACGGGAGGGCGCGTTTAAGCCGGTGCCGATCTTTAGGGATCGTGCTGCGTTTCCAGCAACTGCTCCGGGTGTAGCCGTGCTCGATTTCGAGCACGATGGCTGGATGGGCTTCGCGTTCACGCACGTCGGCGCACCTGCCGTTACCCTGTGGCGAAATAATCACGGCAATGGCTTCGAGCGAGTTCGACTTCCGGAGACGAATTTAGCCCGCGCTTACGGTGTCGCGGCTTTCGATTACGACAATGATGGCTGGACCGATCTGGTTGTAGCCGGAGAAACGAAAGACGGTAAGGGGGAGGTCCGCTTGCTCCGCAATCTTGGCCCGGACGGGTTCAAGGACGTCACCACCGAGGTGGGCCTCGACAAGATTTCGTGGAAAGAGCCGCGTGCGATCATTACTGGCGACTACGACAACGATGGCACGACTGATCTTCTTATCACCCAGAATCACGGTCCTGCTGTGCTTTTGCGCAACGAGGGTGCAGCCCAGAATCATTGGTTGCGGCTCTCGCTCAAGGGATTGAACGACAACAAGTCCGCGATCGGAACGAAGGTCGAAGTTTTCTCTGGAGGAAACCGGCAAAAGTTCGAGATCTACGGGTCGAACGGTTATCTCGGTCAGAACTCCACTGACATTGTTGTCGGTCTTGGCCAATCGAAAGACGTCGACATAGTTCGCATGCTGTGGCCGACCGGCGTTCTGCAGGATGAAATCGAGATCGCCGGAGACAAACAGCAGAACTACATGGAGATCGATCGCCGAGGCAGCTCGTGCCCCACTCTCTTCGTTTGGAATGGAGAGCGATACGAATTTGTTGCTGACATGCTCGGAGCCGGTGTTGTCGGACATTGGATCGGGCCCGACCAGCGCGATATTCCGCGCCCGGTGGAGTACATCAGGGTGCCCCGCGAGTTGGTTCACGAGAAAAATGGAAACCTCAGCTTCCGTTTCATGGAACCGCTGGAGGAGGCTGTCTATCTCGATCAAGTGCGCCTGATGGCGATCGATCATCCGGCCGGTCTCGATGTGTATCCCAACGAGTATTTTGCTTCGAACCCTCCGTACCCGCCGTTCAAGATTGTTCTGAGTCGCGATGCGAAAGCTCCTGTGGGTGCATGGGACGATCATGGACACGATGTTCTTCCGAACTTGCTCGCCCACCGCTATATCGGCGATTTTGGAATGACACAGTTCCAGGGATTTGCCGAGCGGCACAGCCTGACGCTTGATCTGGGAACGCCGTATGCCGGTGGTCCTTTGTGGCTGCTGCTGCACGGTGAGATCGAATACTTCACGGCAAACAGCATGTACGCTGCATCTCAGGCAGGCTTGCAGCCGATTTCTCCATACGTCGAAGCGCTCGGTTCCGACGGCAAGTGGAAAAGAGTAATGGACGACATGGGGTTCCCTGCCGGCGGTCCGCGCACGATGACCGCCAATCTCACAGGAAAACTGCCGGAGGGAACACACAAAATCCGCATCACGACGAATCTGCAGGTGTACTGGGATAACATCCTGGTTGATCGCACGCCACAAGTCGTGCGGGACAACGCCATGCGTCCGCGGCTGACAGCGATTCCATTGGCACACGCTGATCTCGAGTTCCACGGCTATCCGTACAAGATCGAAGGAACGCCTGCGGGTAACGTGCGCTACATTTACGAAAAGACAAGCGCCACGGGACCCTATACGCGTCCGATGGGAACCTACACGCGTTACGGCGACGTGCTGCCGTTGCTCACCACCCTGGACGACAAACTCGCCGTCTTCGGCTCGGGCGACGAAGTCCGGCTTGATTTCGATCCGTCGAATCTCCCGTCGCTTTCGAATGGGTGGGTACGCGACTACTTCTTCGCCGCGAACGGATACGAAAAAGACATGGACTTCTATGCCGCAGAAGGGAACTACGTCGCTCCATTACCTTTCCTGAGCATGGGGGAGTATCCATATTCTGCGAAGAAGACATTCCCTCTCGATGACGCGCACGTGAACTATCTTCTGGAATACAACACGCGCCACATGTCGGGGAACGAGCAGCGAGGATACTGGTTCGACTACGGCAGGCAGAGGTGATTCAACTCAACTGTCATCCGCAGGACTGCAGTTTGTGCGGTTCTCAAGGATCTCTGTATCTTAGGGAGGATTCCAGCATGATCTTTCCGCTTACAGAAACGTTTTAATATTGACATTCCTGCGGGCCCCGTAATCCAATAGCGGTTCTCATGGAAACTTCTACTGCTGCCCCTTCTGCCGTGCCGCGCTTGAAGCGCACGCTTTCTCTTTGGGACCTGATCTTCTACGGAATCGTCCTCATCCAACCGATTGCCCCAGTGCCGCTATATGGCGTCGCGCAAAAACTCTCTGACGGTCACTTCGTCACCATCATCCTCATTGCTCTGTTCGCAATGCTCATTACCGCGGTCAGCTACGGCCGAATGGGAGCCCTTTATCCGACGGCAGGTTCCGCGTACACCTACGTTGGAAAAGGACTGAATCCGCACCTTGGCTTTCTGGCCGGATGGGCGATGATTCTTGACTACCTATTGCAGCCGCTCATCAATACGGTGTGGATCTCGACTGCATTGCACGAGCGCTATGTTCACCAGGTCCCATACGTTGTCTGGGCATTGCTCATTGCGGGCATCATGACCGTCTTGAACCTCATCGGCGTAAAGGCTTCAGCGAATGCCAACAAGGTGCTGCTTGCGATCATGACCGTTGTCGTGGCCGCCTTCGTGATACTGGCATTGAAATTCCTCTATGGCGGGCAGGGATGGGCAGGGCTTTTTTCGCTGCAGCCTATCTATGATCCGGCAACGTTCAACTGGGGAAAAATCAAAGTTGCAACTTCATTCGCCGCGTTGACCTATATCGGCTTTGACGGCGTAACTACGCTTGCGGAAGACGTAGAGAATCCCAAGCGGAACGTTCTGCTCGCGGTCGTGTTGACCTGCATCTTTGCCGGCACGTGCAGCGCATTTGAAGCATATCTCGGTGCGCGCGTATGGCCTGACTGGCGGTCGTTCCCGAATCTCGAGACCGCGTATATGGACATTTGCAGCCGCGTCGGTGGTGCCGTGCTGTTCAACGCGATGGGAGCAATCCTGATCGTTGCCGCCTTCGGGAGCGGACTGACCGGAACACTCGGTGCGGCGCGTTTGCTCTTTGGCATGGGACGCGATGGAGTCTTGCCGAGAAAATTCTTTGGCCAGCTCAAGCCGGGGACCAGCACACCGACAAACAATATTCTTCTCATCGGCGGACTGGCTTTTGCAGGCGCAGAGTTGCTGTATCACATCGGCAACGCTTATGAGCACGCGGGAGAGCTGCTGAATTTCGGCGCATTTCTCGCGTTTGCCGGCGTCAATTTGGCGTGCTTCTGGCAATTCACCGTGCAGGCGCAGAAGAAGGGTCAGACCTGGCGCCTTCTCCAGGATGCCATTCTGCCCGTGATTGGCTTTCTCGTCTGCGGCTACATATGGTGGAATCTGAACAATCTGGCAAAGACAGTCGGGGGTATTTGGTTTGCCATTGGACTGCTCTATGTGGGATATAAGACAAACTGGTTCCGTTCTGCTCCAGTGATGATCGACTTCAGCGATCAATAATTGCTGGAAAAGCCTTCATAGGGATAGTTTCGGCGAAGTAACGCCGCGGCGTGGTCCCGAGAGCTTTCTTGAACATTGCGATGAACGCGCTTGCCGTGCTGTAGCCGGCTTCGATTGCGGCGTGTTCAATTTTGTTTCCGGCTGCAAGCAATTCCAGCGAGCGAAGCAAGCGTAGTTGCTGCTGCCACCTGCCCAAGGAGAGGCGCGTCTCCTGATAAAAGATCCTCTCGATCGTACGGCGACTGGCTCCCGCCCGCCTGCAAATCGCGGCAATGCTCCGTTGGCCATCAGAATTCTCCCGAAGAGCATCGGCTACCCGGACTGCGCGAGGGTCCGAAGGAGCAGGCAGTTGCAGGGGGACGGTTTGTACGGCATCGAGCTGATCAATGAGAACATCAATCAGGTGAGCCTGCAGGCGCGACTTCCTGTTGAGTTTTTGGATGGTGCACAGGTGGAGGATCAGCTGTTGCAGTAACGGGGTGACGTTCACGACGCAGCAGTTGCGCGGGAGCCGTCTTACGAGGCGGGCGCGCAAGTAGATCGTGCGCATCGAGACCGCACCGGACATGCAAACGCTATGCACGGTGGGAGAAGGAATCCAGACTGCGCGTTGCGGAGGCACGACCCAAGTTCCCGCATCTGTCCTTATTGTCATTACGCCGTGTGATGCATATACCAATTGATCCTCGGGATGGACGTGCTCGCGGATTGTGTGGCCGTGATGGAGATCGTAGGCGAGTGCGGTCACGAGTGATGGCAGCTTCGGACATACATGTACGCCTTGTCGTATTCTCGACATTGTTTGTCACGATAGCGTAATGACGCAAAGCGAGCAAGGACTTAGTCTTCACAGAACACTTCGATCGACAGGGGGCAGATATGTTGGGGACTAGCAACATCGTGGCTTTCGTGCCAATCAAGGATGCGGAGAAGTCCCAACACTTTTACGAAGATGTTCTGGGACTGGAATTCGTGAAAGATGACGGCTTCGCTCTAGTATTCAGGGCAAACGGAGTGATGGTGCGAGCCGCGAAAATGAAGGAGTTCAGTCCCGCGCAGTTCACCGTTTTAGGTTGGGAAGTCTCAAAGATTGAGGAGATGGTGCGCCAACTCTCGACGCGCGGTGTGCGTTTCGAGGTCTTCAGCTTCTTCAAGCAGGACGAACTGGGAATCTGGACTGCGCCGACCGGAGACAAAGTGGCGTGGTTCAAAGACCCGGATGGAAACATACTCTCGGTTTCTGAACATGTTTGACAGGGAGTCGCGTCGGGTAACCTGAAACCATTCCGGAGTGCGTTCCCGGAGATTGTCAGATTACCCGATCAACGCTGCTTGAGAATCACTCCACGTTCCAGCCGCTCACCTCTACCACCGGTTTCGCCGCGCCCAATTCACTGGTGCGATAGGTTGCGGTGAGTTCCCGCTTTTCGCCCGGAAGCAGGGAAATGTAGTTGTCTGACCAGAGAACTGGCAGGATTTCTTCACCCTTCGCACCTTTCGTTACTTTCAAGCGCACGAAGAAAGCAAGGCTCTTGCTGGGATTGGTAACCGTCACGCGAGTCATAGCTTCTTCGCCTTTGCGCTCGGTGCGATCGGTGACACTCACCTTGACCTTAGGAAGTTGCGACATTGCCGTGAAGTCCGCGTAGGAAGACGTCGGGGTCATCCACCAGGTCGTCTTCGCCCAGTCGAGCGTTTCGGGCTTCGTTGAGAGCCAGTAGAAGTTGGAACCGATCAGCTTTCCGCTCGAGTCTTTCAGTTGGAGCAAGAGGAAGTAGGTCGGGCTTAAACCCGACACATCAGGGAGTGTGAAGATTTTCGCGGTGCTGTCGGCTCCCGCGTCGAGGTGATTGTCCTGCGTAAACTTTTCTGATGCGTCGAGGTTGTAGATTTTCGTCGTGAGTGTCAGGCCCTTCGCTTCTTCGTACTGGCTGCTGACTAGCCAGATCGAATGGTCGTCATAGCCGTAGATCGGGTGCAGCGCTTCCATCGCGCGCTTGGCGCCGAAGTATCCGCCGCCGGGACGCATGTAATAGTCGTAGAGGTGCCAGATCATCGAAGGCCAGGCGTTATTCAGCATCCACTGAATTACACCCGTGGACTGGTACTTATTGCGACTGTAGGCCTCGTACATCGCTCGTACGCCTTCATACGTCTGCATCTGCGATTTGATCGCGAAATCTTCCACGTTGTCAGACTTGCCGTACCGGTTGGCAAGCGCTTCGCTGAAGACGTTGATGGTTTTGAATTCGCCGCCGCCTGCGTGAAAGTTCCATACATCATCGATCGGCCATAGATGATCTTTGCCGACCATTGTCTTGATACTCTCGATCGGCGGCACCGCAGGGCCCATGCTGGTTTCGCTATTAAAACCGTAACCGCCACCACAACCACCGGGATTGCAAAGCCGGCGTCCCGGTTGGCCCTCAGGCGTGTCGACTTCCCAATAGTTCGGCGCTACATATTCGTAAGGTCCGCTCATCTTCATTCCGCTGTCGCCGGTCACACTTGTTTTCTTGCCGGTTGCGGAAGAGACGGTTGGATTTGGCCAGAGCAGGTCCTTCTCGATGGCGAGGTACATTTGCTCGACGTCCGGTGGCGGAGGATTATCGCTGCCGTTGAGCCACATCACGAGGCTCGGATGCATACGCAAGCGGTAGATCTGATCGCGCAGCGACTGTTTCGCAATTTCAAAGTCCTCCGGCTTCCATTTCGGCCAGCGCTCCCAGAAATCGCAGCAGCACCAACCTGCCATGATCAGAATTCCATGGCGATCGGCCAGATCGAAGAACTCCTGTGTTTCGAGTTTGCCCTCGAGTCGGATGGTGTTGAGCCCCATGTCTTCGACATAGCGGAACTCGTCATGCAACCGCTGTGAGGTCTCGCGCAGCATCATGTCGGGAGTCCAGCCGCCGCCGCGAATCAGGATGTTCTTCCCGTTAATGTGGAAGGCTCGTCCGCCCACGGAGTTGACTTCGGACGTGATCTCGCGAATGCCAAATTCTGTGTGAGATTGGTCGCTGAGGGCTCCGCCGACTTCAAATTGCATCGTCAGCGGGTAGAGATTGGGCTTGCCCATTTGTACGGGCCACCACAGCCTTGCATCCGAAAAGACAAGTTGGCTGTATTTATCGGGAGTGAACGTGACGTCCTTCGTCTCATTAGGCCCGAGCTCCACGTCCTGTTCAAAGATGACGTTCTCGATGGAGCCTTTAAGCTTGCCCTTGACGGACTGATCGGTACCGTTTTTGACCTGCGCCGTCACTGTGAGTTGAGCCATATCGTTTGCGGGCGGATTGAGCTTGGAAACGACTGTTGGATACCTCAACGCCACCGGGCCGCTGGTGGTCAGGTAAACATCGCGCCACAGGCCCATATTCTTGTCGGGCGGAGCTGGATTCCAATCGACAAACGTGATTGCCAGATCGTGCTCGGTCGGAGAGAAAGCCTGCACTGCGAGCACATTTTCGGCCCCGGGCTTCGCCGCGCCGGTGATGTTGAACTCATAGGTGCGCCATGCTCCCGCAACGTCGTCGGACTTGGCAATCTGCTTCCCATTCAGCCAGATGTTCGCGCGGTAGTTGATGCCGTTGAACTTGAGCCAGATCGTCTTTCCTTTGTAGGCAGCAGGCACCGCAAACTGTTTCCGGTACCACCAGGAAACGGCATAGGGCGAATCAGGCGCCATCGCGATATTCGAAAAATTCGCGCCAACCGGATAGTTCATTCCCGGATAGTTGCGCAGGTTCATTCCTGAAAACGGTTCGGCCAAGGTCTTGTCTTTGACCAGCGCAGCCACCACCGTCGTCGGGACGCTGACCTCATGCCAGCCTTTCGGGGAGAACTGCGTGGTAGAAATAACTTCGCCCTTGGCTTCTACTTTGGCCGAAGTCTGCAAAGTCCAGCCTTCGTGTAGTTCCATCTTGTTTTCGGTGGCGTGCCGGGCCGGCGCCGCAACCGGTTTTTCTTGCGCAATCAGAAACGATGTAAGAAGAAAAAGTGCAACAAACGGAGTGACGGCCAGCGGCCTACGTGGGTTCATGGAGCTCCTGTGCAGTACGTGCGCGTCTAGACGGTGGGAATGCTTCCGCAACTTGTCCCGCTAATGGATAACACTTCTATTAATTCGTTTCAATAGCCGATTTTGGAAGCACGCGAGCCCTGTGTGCGAGGGATTGGTGCCAGAGAGTCCAGAAGCCCGCCCCCGGTACAGAGCCGCATGTAGTTTATAATTACAAATTCCGCTCTCTACTCCTGGAGTGATTAGAACATGATCCGTTTCCTACAAGAGTCTGGCAAAGCGACGAAGTATGTCTTAGGTGGGCTGCTTCTCATCATCTGCGCTTCGATGGTCATCACCCTCATCCCCGGCGGCCTGGGTGGAGACGTCTTTGGTGGAGCGCCCGGAAAAGGTATTGTGGCCAAGGTTGACGGAAGCGATGTCACGACCGATGAAGTGCGTCAGACTGCCCGCCAAATGCTGCAGCAGCAAATGCCTCAGGGAAGCAGCGCGAATATGGGCATGCTCTTGCCGTTCTTTGCGCAACGGGCAGCGGAACAGCTAATCACGCGTCAGGCACTCCTCGCAGAGGCGAGCCGGATGGGACTTCGAGTCAGTCCGGACGAAATCAAAGATGAACTCCAGCACGGCCGCTATGCCGCAACTTTCTTCCCCGGCGGAAGCTTTATCGGCCAAACAGAATATGAAGATATGCTCCAGAGGGCGAACCTCACGCCTACCAAGTTTGAAGAATCCGTCGGCAATGATCTCGTCCTCACGAAACTGCAGGCCTTGATTACCGGCAGCGCCAACGTGAGCGATTCTGAGATTCATGAGCAGTTCGTGAAGCAGAACACGAAGGTGAAGTTCGACTACGCAGTCTTAAAAGAAGACGACATCAAGAAAGGCCTGCATCCCGCCGAGGAAGAACTAAGAGCGTTCTACGAGAGCCACAAGGCGAGCTATGCCAACTCGATCCCGGAAAAACGTAAAGTCAAGTACGCGCTAATTGAAACCGTAAAGGCGGAAGCGAGCGCTCAGGTCAGCCAGGATGATCTTCGCGCGTACTACGATCAACATCGTGACGAATACCGCGTGCCAGAGCAGATTAAAGTCAGCCACATCTGGATCAAGATGCCGTTGCCTGGCGACGACGGAAAAATCGACGATAAGAAAGTCGCCGAAGCGCAGCATCGAGCCGAAGACCTGTCGAAGCAAATCAAGAGCGGCGCCAAGTTTGACGATCTTGCCAAGAAATATTCGGAAGATACCGGCAGCGCGAATGTCGGCGGTTCTCTGGGATGGATCGGCCGCGGGCAGATGACCCCCGAGTTCGAGAAGACAGCCTACTCACTTGCAAAGGGACAAATCAGTGATGTTGTGAAGACCAGCGATGGTTTCCATATCATCCGCCTCGATGACAAGCAGGACGCTCACATGAAGTCGCTGGATGAGGTGAAGAGCACGATCGAGCCGATCGTGAAGCATCAGAAGGCCCAGCAGTTGGCGCAGAAGAAAGCGGATGATTTGCTGAAGCAGGCTCGCGCGCAGAGCCTCGATGCCGCTGCTGCGGCACAGGGCCTCCAAGTGATCACAACGGACTTCGTCACACGTAAAGATATGCTTCCGGGCCTCGGGCCTGCGCAGCAGTTCATGGATGCTGTGTTCACTCAAGAAGAGAAGTCTCCCCCGGATATGGCGCCCGCGTCACAGGGGATTGCCGTGTTCCAGTTGCTGGCGGTGCAGCCACCATCCACTCCGACGTTTGAGCAGATTCGGACACGCGTGGAGGAAGAGTTCAAGAACGAGCGATCCAGGGTCCTGCTTTCTCAAAAGGTCCAGGAACTCTCGGACCGCGCCAAAGCCGGACACGACCTGAAAAAGGCTGCGAAAGAAATGGGCGCAGCGGTGAAAACAAGCGACCTGGTTCTGCCGGATGGCCAAGTTCCGGATATCGGTTCAATGTCCGGGCAGGCATCGGTTGCCTTCGGCATGAAGCCGGGCGAAATCAGCGGCCCCGTGAACAACGGATCGGAAGCCTCTGTCTTGCAGCTTCTCAGCGTTGAGCAGCCGTCAGAGGCAGACTATGCCGCGAAGCGCGACCAGATTCGGGATTCGATCCTGCAACAAAAACAGCAGGAGCGATTTGGAATTTTCGTCACTAGTCTGATCGACCGGATGACCAAAGACGGCAAGATCAAGCGCAATGACGATGAACTGAAGCAGCTCGGCCGGACCGGCAACGAGTCTGGCATTTAGATGGCGGTGTCATGTCTTTTTCGCGCACCGCAGGCATCTTGTTGCATCCCACGTCTCTGCCTTCCAGCGGCGGTGTCGGCGATTTCGGGCCGGCAGCCTATGGATTTGTAGATTTCCTTTCGTCCGCTCGGCAAGGCGTCTGGCAGGTTCTTCCACTCGGTCCGTTGGGATACGGGAATTCCCCTTACTCTGCGACGTCGGCATTTGCCGGAAATCCCTTGTTGATTAGCCTCGAGCGTCTCGCCGGCCATGGCTGGATCGACCGGGGAAAGATCAGCGTTCTTCCCACTTCGTCCGGGCCGGTCGCTTATGACCGCATCTTCGCGCAGAAGCTCCCGCTACTGTTCGAAGCAGGCCGGAACTTCCTGCGTTCGGGATCACCTGACGGGCTTCGACGCTTCGAAAATTTCTGTTCCGAGAATTCCTGGTGGCTGGACGATTTCGTCCTTTTTGACGGGTTGCGCGCGAAGTTCAAGCTCGAGACATGGAATCGGTGGCCGCATGAGCTTGCGCACCGAGATCCGTCTGCGATGGAGAAGGCTCGTCAGGAGCTCGCCGAGGACCTTCGCGTCCGGAGTGCGCTGCAGTTTGCTTTCTACGAGCAATGGCATGCGCTGCGACGCTATTGCGCCGAGCGGTCCGTCCGCATCGTAGGCGATGTCGCGATCTTCGTTAATCACGACAGCGCGGATGTCTGGACAAACCGCGAGCTGTTTCGTCTCGATCAGAATCTGGAACCTGAAGTCGTCGCCGGCGTTCCACCGGACTTCTTCAGCAAGACGGGACAACGCTGGGGGAATCCGCTCTACCGTTGGGATGTCATGAAAGCGGAAGGCTACAAATGGTGGATCCAGCGGCTCCGGTGGGCAACGCAGAATTGCGACTACATCCGGCTCGACCACTTCCGCGGTTTCGACCAGTTCTGGGAGATTCCCGCCGCTGATGCGACGGCAATCAACGGCCGCTGGGTGGATGGCCCGCGCGATGACCTATTCGTGAAACTTCGGGAAGCACTCGGAGGCTTGCCATTTTTCGCAGAGGATCTCGGCTACATCACACCTGAAGTTCACGCTTTGCGAGAGCGGCTGCAGATTCCCGGGATGGCGGTTTTGCAATTCGGCTTCGGCGATGAAGGCGCTCACATGTATCTTCCACATCGCTCCGAGGGCAAGGTCATGTATACCGGGACTCACGACAACGACACGGTGGTCGGCTGGTGGAGTTCTGCTGCCACCGAGGATGAACGCCGCAATGCAGAGACGTACGTCGGTCGTTGCGATGATGGCATTCAGTGGGCATTCATTCGCGCGGCGTACTGTTCACCTGCCAGCCTAAGTATTATTCCGCTCCAGGACGTCCTTGGCCTCGGCAGCGACGCTCGCATGAATACCCCGAGTCTTAACGATGGGAATTGGCGGTGGCGCTTCGAGGCAGACCAACTGAACGGTGATCATAGCCGGAAGCTTGCGGCCTTGGTGCAGGTCAGCGACCGTGCGCCAAAACCATCGGCATTTCGAACCGACGCCACGTCATTCGCCTAGTCAGGGCCCAATCCGGCACTTTTCTCGCTTGTATTGTGAATGGCTGGTTAAAGCGAGAGCCTTTTGCAATCCGATCGTGTATAGATGAGACGGGAGTTGGAGTGAGCGAACCGATTATCGAAGCCGAGGCGGTGGAGAAGTCGTATCCACAGCCGGACGGAACCCGCATCCGGGTCGTTGGCGCGACCAACCTGGCCATTGAGCCGGGCAAGATCATTGCGCTCCTCGGGCCTTCCGGCTGCGGCAAATCGACGCTTCTTCGCATATTGACCGGGCTGTCGGAACCGTCGTCCGGATCGCTGCTTTGGCATGGGAAGACGCTCAACGGACAGACTCCAAACGTCGCGATCGTGTTCCAGAGCTTTGCGTTATTCCCCTGGTTAACCGTGCTGCAAAACGTGGAAGCTCCACTCGAAGCCAAAGGCGTTGCGGCGGTGGAGCGCCGAAAACGTGCATTGCGGACTTTGGACACCGTCGGCCTCGATGGATTCGAGACCGCCTACCCGAAGGAACTCTCGGGCGGAATGAAGCAACGCGTAGGATTTGCCCGGGCTCTGGTCGTCGAACCAGAAGTCTTGTTCATGGACGAGCCATTCTCAGCACTGGATGTCCTCACCGCCGAGAACCTCCGCGGCGAGCTGCTGGAGCTTTGGTTGAACAAGAAGATGCCGACCAGCGCCATCTTCATCGTGACGCACAACATTGAAGAGGCTGTCATGCTGGCCGACCGCGTCATGGTGCTGGGCAGAAATCCGGCACGCGTGCGTTCGGATTTCAATATCCGGTTGAAGCACCCACGCGATCGAAAGTCCGCCCGCTTCGTCGAGCTCGTGGACTATATCTACAAGGTAATGACCGAGCCCGACGCCGAACACGATTTGCCTGACGCGGAGACCACGGCCGAGATCATCATGCCGGCCGGGGGTCTTACAAAGGAAGCCATTCAGAAGCAAGGAGCTCCGGTTCGCACATCGAAGTACCAGATGCTTCCTCATGCACGAGTTGGCGGTATCGCTGGGTTAACCGAGTTGTTACGGGATCGCGGCGGACGCGAAGACTTGTTCCGTCTTGCGGAAGAACTGGTGATGGATGTGGAAGATCTGCTGCCTATTCTCGAAGCCTGCTCGCTGCTTGGATTCGCCTTGCTGAAAGAGGGCGACGTGCAGATCACCGCGGATGGGATTCGTTTCGCAGACGCTGACATTCAGCAGCGCAAGGTGCTTTTCCGGCAGGCGTCGCTGGAACATGTGACGCTGCTGAAGCAGATCGACAGCATCCTGCGCCGGAAGTCAGATCATTCGATCACCGATGAGTTCTTCCACGACATTCTCGATGAGCACTTTGCCGAGGACGAAGTGCAACGGCAATTCGAGACGGCGCTGAACTGGGGACGCTACGCCGAGATTTTTGATTACGACCGCGAGAGCGGAAAGCTGATGCAATCCGAACCTCCGTCATCCGCCCCAGCACCTGTTGATCCAAGTTCCGTATCAGAGTCCTAAGAAATAGTTTTCCCACATGAAAAAGAACATCAGCCTGCGAGGGTTCTCGGCGTATCGCATCTGGACGCAATTCCCCAGCGTCGAGATCTCGTATCTACCCGATTTGATGATGTTCGCAGCAGCTATCGCGCTGTTTTACGCTGTTCTTGTAGTGGGGAAAACCTGGCTCGGACCATTCACCCCTGAGGTTGAGATCTCACGCAGCCCCCTGGCACTCCCTGCCTACGCCGGCTACTCGCTGTTAAGAATCACAATTGCCTACATTCTCAGTCTTGTTTTCACGCTTGTGTATGGCTATGTCGCCGCTTACAACCCGCGGGCCGAGAAGTTCATGATTCCCCTTCTTGATGTGTTGCAGTCGATCCCGGTACTCAGCTTTTTGCCGGGTGTCATGCTCGCGATGGTGGCCATGTTTCCCGGGCGACAGTTAGGTGTCGAGTTCGGGGCGATACTGCTTATTTTTACGGGCCAAGTCTGGAACATGGCATTCAGTTTCTACGCGTCACTCAAGAGCATCCCGAAGGAAATGCGCGAGGCGGCGCGAATCTACAACTTTAGTTGGTGGCAGCGCTTTATTGAAATGGAATTGCCTTCTGCCGCGATCGGCCTGGTATGGAACTCGATGATGTCCGTGGCCGGCGGATGGTTTTTTCTGATGGCATGCGAAATGTTCGTGCTGGGATCGCGGGATTTCCGGCTTCCCGGTCTAGGTTCCTACCTGCAGACGGCAGCCAGTTCCGGAGACACGACGTCAATTCTGTGGGGCATCGCCACCATGATTGCCGTCATCGTGCTGCTGGACCAGTTCGTGTGGCGGCCGGTCATCGCATGGGCAGAGAAATTCAAGCTTGAGCAAGTAGAGAGCACGGATGCGCCGCGTTCGTGGGTGCTTGAGCTATTTCACCATTCGCCAGGGTTGCAGCAGTTGAGGAAGCGAACTCTGCGGCCTCTCAGCGAGAGATTAATGATGCATTTTGCACGCGAACGTTCGACAGAAGCGGTTCAGGAATCCAGCCCCTGGAAGGTTTGGCTCCTGCGCATTGCTGCCGTTCTTCTGCTAGGAGGAATGGCCTATGGTGTCGTGCGCGTCGTGATGGTGCTTGCCGGCCTGCAGTCTTCCGATCTGAGAGAGGCGGGCCTCGGACTCGTTGCCACTTTTTTCCGCGTGAACCTCGCGCTGCTTCTGGGGGCGCTCTGGACCATTCCGGCAGGTGTCGCAATTGGCTTTAGCCCGCGTCTCGCCCGCATCGCACAACCCCTCGCCCAGATCGCCGCTTCCGTGCCCGCGACGGCATTATTCCCGGTAGTCCTGTTGTTGCTGATCCGGGTCGGTGGGGGACTTGGCATCGGGTCCATTGCGCTACTACTATTAGGAACGCAGTGGTACATCCTGTTCAACGTCATCGCTGGCGCCATAGCGATTCCGACGGACCTGAAGGAGTGCTGCTCCGTCTTTCGCCTCCAGGGCGTCGAACGCTGGAAGAAACTCATCCTGCCCGGGATATTCCCCTACCTTGTCACGGGCCTTGTGACCGCTTCCGGCGGAGCGTGGAATGCGAGCATCGTCGCCGAATACTTCCATTTCAAAGGGCACACCTACACGACGGTTGGCTTGGGAGCGACGATCAGCCAGGCGACCGACAGCGGCAACTTCGATCTTCTTCTCGCCGCAACGATCATGATGGCTGCCACAGTGGTTACCATCAATCGCCTCGTCTGGCGGCGGATGTATGCTCTTGCGGAAACACGCTACCGGCTCGAAACTTAGTGGGATACGTCCTCACCCATCCTCTGTTTCTCTGGTTACTTTTCGGTTACCGTTCATCATCCATTTCATCACCTTTTAACTTGCGCTTCATTTTCTGGAAACGCAGCTGCGCTATGGATAGACAATGCCATCAAACCAGTTGCAGTCACCTCCGACGCATTCCGGAGTGCTTTCGCGCGTCGCCACGCTGCCGGGTTTGGCCGCGAAACTGACTCCGGTCGCCAAGATCAGGAAGCTGTACCGGCAAGTGCAGGAGTCGCCCCAGGGCTTTCATCTGGAAAATTTGCTCGCCCAGATGAATATTCATATGCGGGTGTCTGACGCCGATCAGGCGCGCATTCCGCGGACTGGTCCGGTCGTAGCGGTGGCGAATCATCCTTACGGCATGCTTGATGGCGCGATTCTCACCGTCTTGCTGACTCGCATCCGTCCAGATGTCAAAGTGCTCACGAATTTCATGCTCGGCGACATTCCCGAACTGCAGCAACAGTGCATCTTTGTCGATCCCTTTCAGACGGATCACTCAGTCGAGTCAAATCGCCGTGCGATGCGCGAAGCGCTAGCATGGCTAGGCCGAGGGGGAATGCTGGCGATGTTTCCTTCCGGAGAGGTTTCACATTGGCAAGGCCCTGCCGTCATGGTCGCAGACCCCGAGTGGAACGATACTGCTGTTCGGCTGATTCGCAGGACTAACGCCGCTGCGTTGCCGATGTATTTTTGTGGCCACAATGGTGTTCCATTTCAGGTCCTCGGTATGATTCATCCGAAATTGCGGAGCGCCTTTCTGCTCCAGGAGTTTCTACAGCAGGAAGGCAAGACAGTGGAAGTCCGCGTCGGAAGCCCCGTTCCATGTGCAAGCATTCAGTCGTGCGTTGATGATCATGAAGCGATCGAATACTTGCGCTGGCGCACATATTTGCTTGCGCGCAGGAAGAAGGCGGAAACGTCGTGGCCGACGGTCCTGCGATCGCGCATTGTGGAAAAAATTCAGGAACCAGTCGCAGCACCGGTTTCACGCAGGTTGCTGTCGGAAGAGATCCAGTCGCTGCCAGCCGCGCGTCGTCTGGCGGAGAACGGCGAATTTTCCGTTTATGTCGGAAAGGCAACGGAATTCCCTAATCTCCTGCTGGAAGTAGGGCGTCTGCGAGAGGTTACCTTTCGGAGAGCTGGGGAAGGCACTGGCCGCGGGCGCGATCTGGATGAATTCGATGACTACTATTCCCATGTCCTGCTCTGGAATGATCGCAAGCAGGAGCTAGTGGGTGCCTACCGGGCGGGCAATACCGCTGAAATCCTCGCTGAGCACGGTACCTCGGGGCTTTACACCAGCACGCTCTTTCGTTACGAACCAGAGCTTTTCGAGAAGCTGGGACCGGCGCTGGAGCTGGGACGATCGTTCATTCGGCCCGAGTATCAGCGCCAATACGCGCCCTTATTGCTGTTGTGGAAGGGAATAGCGCGCCTGGTGGCGTTGCAACCACAGGTCGCGGTTCTGTTTGGCGCCGTTAGCATCAGCAACGACTACAACGGTGCGTCCCGCGAGATGATCTATCGTTTCTTCGAATCCAGGATGTGTGAGGACGATCTCTCCAGGATGGTGCGTCCGCGTACGCCGTTCCGTCCGGGATTGCTGCGGCGATGGGACTGTCGAAGCATGTGTCACGCCCTGCGCGACCTTGAGGAGCTCTCGGAGCCGATCGCGGACGTTGAGATGGATGGCAAGGGTCTTCCGATTCTGTTGCGCCAGTACGCAAAAATTGGTGGAAAACTGCTTGGCTTCAACGTCGACCGAAAGTTCTCGAATGTGCTGGATGGACTCGTCGTGGTTGACTTGCGACAGACGGACTCTTCCGTGCTCGACAAATACATGGGAAGGGAAGCAGCGAGCCGATTCAGGGAGATCCACGGCGTCGTGCGGCCTCAATAGTTTTAGTATTTACTTCTTCCGCAACCTGGTTGCCGGGTTCGGCACAGAGCAGGCATGTGCGGCATCCTTGAGCGCGATCGCCAGGTGGTTGCCTAGTTCCGCCAGTTCTGTTGCGTCAAGCAACTGTTGGAGCATTTCAAAAAGCTTGCGCTCTTCTGTCCGGATGTGATTCGAGAGTTTTCCGGCGAACGCTGCGAGCTCGGAGGAATTGAGCGCGCGGTCTTCGGCGCGGGCGAACAGTCGACGCAGGTCGACGTGTTCTATGAGCAGATTCTCGACTACAGATGCCAACTCGTTGAAGCGCTTGGCAGCGGGGAACACTACTTGTTCTTCCGCAGAAAAGTGAATCGCAATCTCGCCACGAAATTCCTGTTCAATCTCAGACTGCCACTCATCCAGGTCGCTCTCCGGGATCGGCAATGCGCGGTCGATGCGCACACACAACGCCAGTGCATGCTGATGTTGATGCGACAACGGGATCAAGCTTTTGTCACGAAGCATGGCGTCTCCTCAGGAGTTGGCAGTCTCGAGCTTTGACGGAATTTCTCCCTCGTTCTGAGCCGGTTCGGCCGCGGGGCGGACGGTTAGCCAGTCAGTCCTGACACGCTCCCATTCCTGGATCAACATTCCTTTCGACTCAAAAAAGGCGCGTATGCGGGCCCGTTCCCACCCAGAGATTTCTTCCAGAATGGGTGCAAGGACCGCCAAAGCGCTGGTGCTCAGAACCGTTCGCTTTGCGATCTGCGAAACGTTCCGCGATTCCGAGACGGCGATCGTCAGCCCGTCCCTTGCATTGATGTGGAGAATTACATGAATGTCGGAGCTTCCGTCGCCGGTGTAAACGACGTGATCGGGAGCGGCGACATTCTCCAGAAGCAAGTTGTCAAGCACTGCCACTTTACCGTATCCCGCAGTAACCCGAACAATCGTATCGATCTCTCCGGAAGGCCTGTATCGAAATTCCGTTCCGAAAATGTGCTCCGGTGGCACGATGTCTTCCAAGGCCGATTGGACAATCTCAACCGGGGCGGCGGACAGAACATAAAAGTCAAAATGGAAGCCGTCGATCCCAGCATGGAGCAATTGATAGAGAAGCTTGATATCGCTCTTCAGGCGAATCCGTTTCCCAACCTCGCGGAGGTGTTCCTTGCGCACCCTCTTGAACTCCGGATCATGCAGCAGAAGATAAGCAAGCTCAGCCCCTTGCTGAACGAGGTTGATCTTCGCCATGCCTTTTGATTTCCGCTCGAACTCCTCGGTCGAGATTCCCACCAGGTCGGCGAGCACATAGCCCGAGTCGTTGAACGTGAGAGTCTGGTCGAAATCACTGGCAAATATGTAGCGCTTCAGAGGATTGTCTGCCATGGACATTCGATTCGGAGAACAGCCGCTGCGCACCATAAAAAGAATCAATCACCGCTATGTCGCGACGCCCAAGTCCAATAAACTCAATGTCTAATGGAGAGGAAAGAATTGCCGGGTTTAAGGAGTCTCGCAGCATGAAAGACGGTTCGGAACGCTTCTTCATTGTGACCGGAGGTCCTGGCTCGGGCAAGAGCACGCTATTGCAGGGCCTTGAACAACGAGGTTACGCGCGCTCGATCGAAGCGGGTCGCGGCATCATCCAGGACCAGGTTTCAATACGCGGTCGCGCCCTCCCGTGGGACGATCGTCAGCTGTTCGCCGAATTGATGTTGAGTTGGGAGATGCGTTCCTACCACATTGCCGAACAAACCTCCGGCGCCATCTTCTTCGATCGCGGTGTGCCCGACGTCCTTGGTTACTTGCGGCTGTGTGATATCCCAGTTCCAGATCACCTGCGCACTGCCGCCGAAGTTTTTCGTTACAACAAGTCGGTCTTTATCGCGCCACCTTGGCAAGAGATATTCCAGCAGGACCGTGAACGAATGCAGGACTTCGACGAAGCGGTTCGGACTTACCAAGCCCTTGTTGAAACCTACCGGGAGCAGAAGTATTCGCTGGTCGAGCTCCCGAAGATGGCTGTGAACGATCGGGTCGAATTCGTCCTCGATACGCTGAAAACGATTCTTCACGAGTAAGCTCAAGGGTGGCCCGGCTTTACTAAAATCGTAGGCGCAGTCCAAAATAGAAGGTTCGACTTCAACTCACGGGGTATCGATAAGGAGCGTCATGGCAGTAGCAACAGGTGAACTCATTCGAGCGATGAATTATGTGGAAGACATCACGGCGACGCTGCGCCGGATTACGATTTACATCCCCGGCATGACTCCGGAGGAGCGGAAGCGCCTTGCGGAGTCGATGCGCGGCGCTGCGAACGCGCTCAATGCCACACTTGCCGATCTTGAGAAGGCGGACAAGTAGGTGACTCAGATCCAGACAGTCGCCGTCATTGGCGCAGGAATCATGGGCCGAGGCATCGCGCATGCCGCGGCGCTCGGCGGCTACCGGACCATCCTTGAAGACCTGCTTCCTGCGGCTTTGCGCAAGGCAGAAACAGAGATCCGCGCCAACCTGGACAAAGCGGTCGAACTGAACAAAGTCACGGCGGCTGATGCGGATGCCGCATTTAGGCGTCTGGAATACGCCAGTTCGGTTGAGGAAGCCGCACGCGAAGCAGATCTGGTGATCGAGGCCGTTCCCGAGGAGATGGAATCGAAGATCGAGATCTTCACCCTTCTCGACAAGATCTGCCGCCCGACCACCATCCTTGCCTCGAATACATCTTCTCTGAGCGTGACTGAGATCGCCAGCGTTACCTACCGTGCGAAGAAATGCGTGGGGATGCACTTCTTCAACCCAGTGCACAAAATGAAGCTGCTGGAGGTCGTGCGCGCGCTGGAAACCGACGAAGAGGCGATTGCGACTGCGATGGAAGTCGGCAAACGAATGGGCAAAGAGGTTGTGGTGATCCGCGAGTCGCCTGGATTCATCACCAGCCGAATCAACGCGATGATCGGGAACGAGGCGTTTTACATGCTGCAGGAAGGTGTCGCGTCGGCCGCAGACATCGACAAAGCCCTGAAGTTGGGCTTGAACCATCCGATGGGGCCATTCGAATTGGTTGACCTTGTAGGCCTCGACACGCGGCTCAGCATTCTCGAGTATCTGCACAAATCCTTGGGCGAGAAATATCGTCCAGCGCCCTTGCTGGTGCAATACGTGAAAGCAGGCCGCTTGGGACGCAAATCGGGCCGGGGTGTTTATGAGTATCCCGATGTAGCGCCGGCTAAATAACAGCTCCAGCACGATCATACAAAGTGACCATATCCAGCAGCTTTTGAGCGAGAGCAGGCGTTAGCGCACCCGGCCTGCATCGCCATCGCCAATTTCCCTTGGCAGTTCCCGGCAAGTTCATACGCGCTTGTGTGCCGAGGCCGAGAACGTCCTGCAGAGGAACGATTGCCAGGTCTGCCACCGACTCCATGATTCCTCGAATCAGCACCCAGTTCACCGGCTCGTCCGAGAAATTCAGATAAGCTCGGGCGAACTTTCTCTCTTTGGCGATGTCTTCTGGCGTCCGAGTGTCGTCGGCGCCGGTGCTGTTCCACCATCCGACGGTGGTGTCGTTGTCGTGAGTGCCGGTATATGCCGCGAGCTCTCGCGTGTAGTTGTGCGGTCGAAAGGAGGGGCCCTGCGGATCTTTGCCAAACGCGAACTGAAGAATAGCCATGCCGGGAAAATGGAATCTCCTGCGGATTTCCTCGACCTCAGGCGTGATCACGCCGAGATTCTCAGCAATTACGGGTAACGGACCCAATTCGCGCTCCAGTACCTCGAACAACTCAGCACCGGGCCCTTTGATCCATCGTCCATGAAGTGCTGTTTCTTCTTCTGCCGGAACTTCCCAGTAAGCCTCGAATCCGCGAAAGTGATCGATCCGCAGCGCGTCATAAAGCGTCAGAGCGGCACGAAATCGATCTACCCACCAGGCGTAATTCTTTTCCCTCAGGCGATCCCATCTGTAAATTGGGTTGCCCCATCTTTGCCCCGTCGGGCTGAAATAGTCCGCAGGAACACCGGCAATTTTCAACGGCTGACCGTCCTCCGAGAGCGAAAAATATTCTCGGTTGGTCCAGACATCCGCGCTGTCGAGCGCAACGTAAATCGGAATGTCACCAATAATCTGAATCCCGGACTTGCGCGCATGCTCGCGCAGCGCTTGCCACTGCCGGAAGAACTCAAATTGCCAGTACTTCACGGCTAACACGGCGCTGTGTAGTCGAGCTTTGGCAGCACTCAGCTCTGATGAGTCGCGAGCGGCGACTTTCGCGGGCCAGCGATTCCACGCTACTCCGGCGTTCTCTTCTTTGCACCCCATGAACAGCGCGAAGTCGGAGAGCCAGCTTTCATTTCTTGAGCAGAATTCGTCAAATGCCCGACGGTCGCTTCCGCTTGCCGTTGTAAGAAAACGCTGGGCAGCTTTTCTTAGGAGAGACGTCTTCCACGGAATCAGCCGCTCGAAATCCGACCTGTCTTCCGGAAAGTCTGGTTGATCGTCAAAATCGGATGCTTCAAGAATCGCACTTTCTTTTAGTTTTTCCAGGCTGATGAGCAGAGGATTTCCCGCAATTGAGGAAAAGCACTGGAACGGAGAATCCCCGTACCCAGTGGGGTTCAGCGGCAACACCTGCCACAGTTTTTGGCCTGCATGGGCAAGGAAGTCCACGAAGGCGTACGCCTCGTGACCAAATTCACCGATCCCGAAAGATCCCGGGAGACATGTCGGATGAAGCAGAATGCCGCTTGATCGAGGGAATTTCATGTAAAGGCAATGGCTGTCAGCGTCGTTAGAGAATAGCGCAAAGATAGAAGCGGAAAGTCATGCGCGGGTTGTCGCATCCTTATAGGAGCCTAGAAAGGAGATGGCTCATCCTCTTTCACTGGTCTCCGACCTCGAACCAGGCGGTCCTCAAGAAATCTCTGCGCGATTTCTCTCCCGCCCATCCCGAAGGAAATGGCAAGCCCCAACATCACTGCCCCAAAGGCAATTGCGAACGCAACCAACATGGTTTGCTGTGCCAATCCCAATTCCTCGAAGACCATGGAGAGCACAAACACGCTGATCAGGATGCGCGTGGAGACGCTAATCACACGCGGCGAAGGCAGATTCGCGTTCACGGCAGCCAACAGAGCTGCGCGGGACAAGAAACTCGCGAGCAGCAATCCGAAGAAAATGAGGAAAGAAGCGACCACGAGTCGGGGCAGGAAGAAGAAGAAACGTGCGACGTGCTCCTGCAAACCCCCGATTCCCAAAGCATTGATGCCGAGCATGATAAAGCCGAGCCATGCCACCCAAAACACAAAGCGGCTCAGCAACTCGGTTGGAGAAGGGAGAGCGGCCTGATTCAGCATTTGCGAAGCGCCGGCTCTCTCGAAGAAGCGGTCGAACTTGGCGAACTTCAGGATGCTTCGCAGCACCGCGCGCACGATGTAGGCGATGAGCCATCCCACAAACACGATGACGATCATGACGATTAATCGGGGAAGAAGATGAGCAAACCCCCGAAAAATCTCATATGCTGCTTGCGTCAGTTCTCCCACGATTATGTCTCGCATCGTTGACTCACTTTCTGCCGTCCCATCGTTCAAGCAAGTAAGGCTTCATGCGCTCAAACTCGAGGCACAGGTTTTCGATATCATTGGCAACTTCGGCGGACGAAGCGACGCGGTTTTGAGTAAGAAACGTAAACATGCGCCCACGATAGAGCGGCACCAGGGCCTGCAAAATATGGTTCCGGTTCATTACAGATTTTTGATAAGACGCGGCGAATTCGTACACGGTCTTTACCCACAACTCGCCACTGAGTCGGAAAGTTGCCTCGTCAGCGCTTGCAACACTCTGCAATTCTACGAGGGTCTCAGCAGTCAGGATGACCTGAAGCACGCTACCCAATTCTGAAACTCCCTGCGAGAACATCTGCTTGAGTTGTTTGCGGTTTACGCGAAGCGGACCGTCTGTAACATCGAATTCTGATCCCCTGGTTAACACCGATTCCGATCCCACGACGCCGCTCCACGCCGGAAAACTCGGCTCGAGACAGGAGAAAAGGCCTCCAACCGTCTGTCGCATCGCGGTGACCAAATCTCGTGACTGTGAACCCGACTGAGTCCGTTCGCCGAGATACGCTTGCTGAACGCGAAATCCGTTGCTGATCGCGTTTATGGTGAGATCCATTCGCGGATCTTCATCGGATCCCTGGCTCCAGCGATGCTGCAACAAGAATTCACAGCCCAATCGGTTTGAGAACGCGATCTCTGTTGTATAAGGCTCACGCAGGCGGATTCCATACAAGGCGCGGGTCATCGGGTAAATCAAGTTTGTGAGCAACACACCTTCAAACTTGTGCCTGCGGTAGACGGGTGACACGAAATCCACATTCTCGCGGTAAACGGGCCGAAGCAAGCTTTCAACCCAACCGGGGTCGACCGTGGTGGACTCGGGGGAGATGACTGCGCATGCTTTTGCGCGAAGCAGATCTGCCGCCGAAAGGATCGTCCGGAGGGCTAGTTCTGAGGAAGGCGTCCGCGAGTATTGCGTACTGATCGAGTGCAGCGTCCGTAGGGTATAACCGTTGAAGCTGCGATGAACATCACTGATTGATGCGCCCATAACGATGTCGGGCGTGCCATCGTTGGAGCCGCCATCCGTGTTGATAATGGCCGCTCGTTCCCGGGGGAAGGATTTCAGGATGCCGGCCTGAATCGCATGGATTGCCGCGCCGACGGTCCTGGCATCATTGTGCGTAGGGACGCCAATGAGGATGTCCACCTCGCCCACGTTCATGAGCTGGCGGATGAAATCGTCGCTGAGAATGCTTTCCTCTGCCATCTGCCTCAAGCCAAAGAATAGCGCGAGTTAAATTCGTCGCAGCCGAAACCAGAAAAACTGATACGGCGCCAACGTCAAGAGATAAAGGGAGTCGCCAATTCGCGGAAACAGATTCCCGCCAAACATTTCTATCGGGACGTTGCCCTTGAATCGCCGCAGATCCAGCTCCACCGCTTGTGCAGCGCTCGAAAGGTTGTTCACGACCAGAATCGTCTGCCCGTCGAGTTGCCTGACGTACGCCAGAATCCTGTGGTTCGCAGGATACAGAAATTCAATTAAGCCCGAACCCAGCAACGGCGTGGATCGCCGCACCCGAATCAGGTGCTGCATCCACGACAGCAGCGAGTGCGGGCTTCGCTTCTGCGACAGAACATTGACGGCCTGATATCCATAAACTGGATTCTGCAAAAGCGGAAAATACAAATTTTCAGGGTCCCCCGTTGAGAATCCCGCATTCCACCCACCGCTCCACTGCATCGGCGTGCGGACACCGTTGCGGTCACCGAGTTTGACATTGTCCCCCATCCCGATCTCGTCGCCGTAATAAATGATGGGTGTGCCGGGAAGAGACATAAGCATGCCGTTCATCAGTTCGATACGCCTGCGATCATGTTCGAGTAACGGGGACAGACGCCGCCGAATACCTAGATTGAGGCGCATCGTCTTGTCATGGGCGTACTCGTCGTACATGTAGTCCCGTTCCATGTCTGTGACCATCTCGAGCGTGAGTTCGTCATGGTTGCGCAGAAAGAGGGCCCACTGACAGGATTTTGGTATCTCGGGAGTCTGTTGCAGAATTTCGGTAATCGGTTTACGGTCTTCCAGCCGTAAGGCCATAAACATACGCGGCATAAGCGGGAAGTGGAACGCCATGTGGAATTCATCGCCCGTTCCGAAATAAGGCCTTAAATCTGCCGGCCATTGGTTGGCTTCGGCCAGTAGCATGCGGCCGGGATACTGTTCATCGAGCTTTCGCCGCAATTCCTTGATGATGGCATGCGTCTCGGGCAGGTTCTCACACGAAGTCCCCTCGCGCTCGATCAAGTACGGAACGGCGTCCAAACGAAAACCGTCCACTCCGAGGTCGAGCCAGAACTTCATAACCTCCCACAACTGCTGCCGCACCGCGGGATTGTCGTAATTGAGATCTGGTTGGTGGCTGAAAAAACGATGCCAGTAGTACTCCTTCGACACCGGATCCCACGCCCAGTTTGAAAGTTCAGTGTCGATAAAAATGATACGGGCGGACTGGTAGCGAGTGTCCGTGTCGCTCCACACGTACCAGTCGCGGCGGGCATTGTCGCGCGAACTTCGTGATTCCTGGAACCATATGTGCTGATCCGACGTGTGGTTCAGGACCATCTCGACAATCACGCGGATCTTGCGCTCGTGCGCCGCCGCTAAAAACGTCTTGAAGTCGTCCAATGTCCCGTACAGCGGATGAACCGACCAGTAGTCGGCAATGTCATAGCCGTCATCCCGCAGGGGAGAAGGGAAGAACGGCATCAGCCAGATGGCGTTGATGCCCAGATCGCTGAGGTAATCGAGTTTTTGTGCCAGGCCCTGAAAGTCACCAACGCCGTCTCCGTTGCTGTCGAAGAAGGCGCGGACGTGTACCTGATAAATGACCGCATTCTTGTACCAAAGCGGGTCGTGGCTTTCGAGCAATAGATCCTCCAGATCCCATTTTCCAAAAAAGTTGAGCGGAGATTCGGTGGCAGCTCGTTTCCTCCATCATCTCACGGAAGATGTCGCATGCCTTGGAGGGTACAACAGAAATCAAGTCTGGAGATGCCGTCGTCGCCCGAAGTTCAACCCGGACAGGTTCGAGACTTTTTCCGCATCCAATCCCTTGCTTGCCAGTAGCACATGGAAGCTCTCGCCCATACCCGCCGGCGTAACGAGATGCTTCAGTTGGAGTGCGACTTTCGCCCGCTCCTGCGGAAGCCTGCAATCCTGGAAAGCATCGGCAAACTGATTCTCTTCACCAATTCCCATCAGAAACTGCGACTGCGTGATGAGCTTCTGCGGGTGCAGTCCATTTTGTTGAGCGACGGCGGCGAGTGCCGTGAAGTTCACGTCGGCTGTAATGTCCTGTTCCCCGGGCGCCTCATACGGATTCGTACTTACAGAGTGCTGACGGATCGCCTTCAGGCTTCCGCGATGTCGTCCGGCTAGTTGTTCCTCTCGCGTATATCCATAATCTATGACGACGAGAAATCCGCGATCAATCGTACATTCGGAGGCGAAAATCTGCCGGGTTTGCAGCGGCACTTCAATTCTTTCGTCCTCCTCCGGGTGGACCGAATAGCGGTCGAGAAACTCCAACTCCTGCGGCGAAGACGGCGCCCACTTCTCGATGAATCTGCCTTCCCCTGCATCCACGCGAAGCGAACCCTTGGAACTGACAACATCCACTGGAATTGCGTCGAAGAACTCGTTCGCGAATACGATGCTCGTGTTTCGGTCTATTTCTTGCCGTGAGGGAATCTCTTCGGCGGGATGGGCAGATTCCAAAATTGCTTTCCCAGCTTCGATTCGCCGGCTGAGAACCTGCGAGATCCGTTCGCACAAGGACGGTGAGTGTTCGACCAGCACATATCGCAACGCATGAAAAAAATCTGGAAAGTTTTTCTCGGCCCAGTCGATTACGTCTTGAGCAAAAAGACCGCGCCCGGGGCCCAGTTCTCTTATCGTAACAACCGCTGGCGATCCGAGGAGTCTCCACATCTCATCAAATTGCCGGGCAAGCAACCGACCGAACACTGCGTGGACGTCACTAGAGGTGTAGAAATCTCCCGCCTTGCCGAACTGTTCCGCATTCCTTGAGTAATAACCAAGCTCCGGATGATAGAGACACAATTCCATATAACGTGAGAAGGGAATTGGCCCTCGTTCGTGAATCTCTTGCTCAATAATTGAGCGCAATCCGCTCACAGGCCCTTCTTCTGCCTATCTTTTCTGTCCTGCGGGGTGCGGATGAACATTTCCACGAAGTAGTCGTGGAGGGCGTCGTAGAGTTGCCGTTGGAAGCTCCACTCGAACTGCGGGTCGTCGAGATCCCGCGGATGCAGGTCGAAGTAATAGGTGTGAACTGGGATGCTTTCATCTTTGAACTTGATGATGACTTCGACGCCGTCTCCTTTGCTGCGGGCTCCGAAGTTCAATAAGGGATGTTCATACAAACGGAGTTGGACCTGTACTCGCTCCAATCGTTGCTGTGAGAGTTCTGGCATTCGCAGGATTGTAAAACATCAACCCCGCTGAACAGTTGGACCTGACATTTTTCCTACACAAAATAATGCCCCCACGCCTCCGGGGAGGAGCGTGGGGGCACCCGGGTAACGTTCAGGCGAGGGGTCTCAATCCCGCCTAACCATCTGATCAGAGATACGCAGCTGGGCCCTTTTTGGTTCCCGGCTGTTCTGTACATGATTAGACCCCGCAAATGGAAAAAAGGTTAGCTGCTCAACAATTGTTGGCAGCTAACCTTTTCCTTACTCTTGATTAGTTTGCCTTAGCTTTGGGACGCTCGTAGGCTTTTTGCAGGTACTTCCGTGCTTCCTCCAGCGCGCCAAAGGTGTTGTCGTTCGTCTGCAGAGCCTGACGGTATTCATTTACCGCACGTTCACGCTGACCCGTGATGTCGAAGATCTTGCCCAACTGGATGCGGCTCCAGACCTCCGTCCAGCGCGGATCCCCGTCGCCGTTGATCGCCTCGCGATACGCATTGGCGGAAGACTGATAGTTTCGCTGCAGGAAAAACACTTCGGCGATTCTGTAATGTGCGAGTGAACTGTTTTTGTTCAGGTCCAATGCCTTGTTGAATTCGGTCAGAGCTCCCGACAAATCTCCCTGCTGCTGCATCGCTTGTCCACGAAGAATCGAGGCTCGCAACTTTACGTCGCTGGAATTGGTGAGCACGTGGTGGTCGGGATCCACAGAAATCCGGCGCGGCCGTCCGAACGTCTCAATCGAGAACGGAGAATTCGTTCCCACCACTTCGATACGTTTGTTCTCTGTCTTGCCATCGGTATCGATCCTAAGATCGACGGGCATGCGAAAGAGATCCAGATCCTGAGATATTTCTCCGTTGACCCGGAAGCCCGGACCCTTATCAGGTTGCGCGGCGGCGGCCCCTCCCAGTCGGTAAGTCGTGTATTTCACCTTGAACTCGGGGGCTCCCGTCGAATCGAGCCACTGCGAGAAGAACCACGTCAGCTGGTCCCCATAATTTTTCTCGGCAACAGTACGAAAGTCGTCCGTGGTTGCCGACTTTCCCGCATATTGCGAGGCGAAGTCCCGCATGGTTTTGTTGTACTTGTCTTCCCCAAGCACCCAGCGAAGCATGTGCAGAATCATCGCACCCTTGTCGGTGGTCAGCGACTGAAACTCGGTCGAGAACATGTCCAGCTTGCTCGCGCTCGACAGTGGCACCGTGTCATAAGCCAGCGAGCCAACCGACATGTCCTTCACAGCTTCTTCCAATCCCGCTGCGCCAGCAGCATTTTCCACATACATTGCTTCGGAATAGCGCGAGAATCCGTCACTAAGCCACCAGTCATCTTTCGTTGCCGGGTTGACCGACACTCCCCACCACTGGTGCGCAATGCCATCCGCCAGCAGGCGATAGTTCGTCTTCTCCGTAATCGACGGGCTGGCCAATCCGACTATCTCAGGAGCCCACATGTAGGGCAGCGTGTCGCCGGGAATCTCGACCAGGTTCAGCCGTTGTGACATCGGAAGCCCGTACAGAGTGATGAAGTATGTGAACTCCTGCACTGCAGAAGTTGTATAGGCCGGAGCGACATTCTGATGGTTGGGCTTGAAAAAAACATGCAGATCGAGCCCAGCGTCGTCGCTCTTGTGCTCCTGGAATACTCCCGTGACGATCGTTCCCGGAAAACTGGGCTTGTCCGCAACGAAGGTAAACGTCTTTGTCGGAAGTACACTGGTATTTGGTTTGTTCGAAGCCGCGTGGTCGGCAGTCGTCACCTTGCCCGTGCCAATTGCTAACATGTGTGCCGGAATCGTGACGCTGATGGTCGATGTGAACCGGTTCATCCCATACCCGCTGACCGGAAACCATCGTCCTGCATACAGCAAATAACTCGTATCGTCGCCAATATAGGCGAGGCTGAGTCCAGGGACCGGGCTGTTGTCAGCGCTTTCCAGTGTTCCTTCATATTCGAAGGTCAGTGTCGTCGACGCGTCTTTTGCCAGGCCGTTCGGCAACGGCACTCTTACCGTCGAGTCCTGCGTCACGCGTTCTGCCGACAACGGCTGATTCTTGTCGTCGACAACTTTGGTGACCCGCAGATCGTTGTGGAGTTCGAAGGTGGCGACATTCAGATCCTGAAGAGCCGTGAACTTTACTTTGGCCTTGGCACTGATTTGATGGAGATGGGGTGTGAGTACAGCGTCAATCTGATAGTCGTCAACCCGCAGGCGGGCCTTTTCAGCGGCCCAGGAAGGCAGCGCCAATACAACTAGCAGGGACAGAGTCAGAGAGCCGGTAAGGGCGCTGCGTACGCGCCGCAGGTTGATCGACATTCAGGGAAATCTCCAGGAAATGATAACCCATTTCCTATGATGAAGATTCTGACGCAAAAGATGTAGGGAGCACAAGCCGCCAGCTGTTTCGTCTAGGAAATCCGGTCTTTCCCTGGTGCTTTGGCCAATTCGAGAATGATATGGGCGGCGCGATCGGCCGGATGTTGGGCCAGCCGGTTTTCTCCCCTCAGCCGCTGTTTCACCCCTGCAATTCCTTGCAACATCTTCTGTCGGGCAGCGCCGTCCGGTAGGATTTTATGAATTTCGGCCGCGACCTTTTCCGCGGTGAAGTCCTGCTGTACGAGTTCCGGGACAACTTCGTCTCCCGCAATCAGGTTGACCATTGCAAACCGGGGTACCTTCACCCGAGGCTTTCCCAACAAGTACGTCAACGTCGAAACGCGGTAGACCATGACGAATGGCAAATTCATCATTGCGGCCTCGACCGTTGCGGTGCCGCTAGCGATGATTCCAGCCCGCGAATGCCATAAAGCAGGGAGCGCTTCGGGAACCAGAACAACGCGCTGTTGCCCGATCTGGCTTTGCAGCCAGACTTTATCGAGAGTCGGGGCCACAGGTAATAGAAACTCGAATTCTGAGCCAAGGATGGTGGCGGCCTGCAGAATTGTCGGCAGGTTCATCCGCACTTCTTTGACCCGGCTCCCGGGCATGAGCGTGATCCACTGTTTTGCGAGATCCAGGCTGTAGGTCGCACCATAGCTCGCTCGATCAACGTCTGGCGGCGGCAAATCTGCCAGTGGATGGCCAACGAAGGTCGCATCGACTTCGCGGTCGCGATAAAACTTCTCTTCGAATGGGAAGATAACCAGCGCCTTGTCGATGTACTTGCGGATGAGCTTGACGCGTCCCTGACGCCAAGCCCAGAACTGCGGGGCGACGTAGTATGCGGTGGGAATGTCGCGCTTTTTCATCTGACGCGCGACGCGCCAGTTAAATGCCGGAGAGTCGATGACGACCGCCAGATCAGGTTTCCTGCGATCTGCCTCCTGAAGAAGATGCTTGTAAACATCGAGAATTCGCGGCAGATGGCTGAGGATCTCGGTAATCCCGACAACCGCGAGGTTTCTTGCATCGACGACGATGTCGCATCCGGCGGCCCGCATCCGTTCGCCACCGACGCCGAAGAATTCCAGCGACGGATCGAGACGGCGCAACGCTTCAATGAGTTGCGCGCCGTACATCTCCCCAGAAGCCTCGCCAGCCGAAATCAGGATTCGCAAGTGAAGATTCTAGCAATGTCCATCGTTGAGACGTGGCTAGCTATGTCTCTTCCGGAAGTGGGAATACGTCTTTAGGCGACTGGTATGCCGAAAAGCTACTTAATCTCCACCTGATCGATCTGAAACTGGAACTTCCCCGGCTGCCCTGCGGCCACAAACAACAAGCCGCCGAGGTCGCTTGCGTCGGTTTGGAAAGTCGTGAAGGGAAATGTGTATTGCTTCCATTCCGGGCCTGCACCGAACTGCGTCATTGCCGGCATCCCGTTCTGCCCCGAGCGAGACTCAGTGAGAACCACCAGCGTATACGTCCTCCCATCGCCCTTCGCCCAGAAACTGATTTCCTTCTTACTCGACAGATTTACCGGTTCCATTGGCGCGCTGCCCGGACTAAACATGACTCCCGCCCATGTGAACTGCGCGCCAGGAATGATTTCTCCGTCGACTTGGAGTGCTCCAGAGGAGCCGCTTGCCCCAGGTTGCACAACCTTCATCGATGCCGTCGATTTACCACCGTTCATGGCATCCGTGTTCAGATCCCACGAGCCATAATTGGCGGCCACTTTCCCCTCATCGAACGTGCTGACCACGCCAGATTCCGATCCTGAAGGCGGTGGCGCCATGGGCGGTTTTCCGGTCTCCCCATGCGGGCCAACCACGGTGAGTTCAACTGTGCTGGTCTGGTCCGAACTGGGGCCGACCATCAGATCGAACACCCCCGGCTCGACGACCCGGTTCATGTCGACGTTGAGCATGGAAAGCGTTTCGGGAGTGATCGTGAATTCGACAGTTTTCTTCTCTCCGGGCTTTAGCGTCACCCGCTGGAATCCCTTCAACTGCATGACCGGACGCGTGACGTCAGCGACGCGCTGGTGGAGATAGAGTTGCGGTACCTCATCGCCTTCCCGTGATCCCGAGTTCGTCACATCGACAGTCACCTTCGCATTCCCGCCTGAAATAATCTGCGCGGGTTCGACCTTGAGATTGTCAAACTTGAAAGTCGTATAGCTCAGTCCATACCCGAACGGATAAAGCGGCTTGCGCGTGCTGAAGGTATACGTGCGATTCGCGGATGGCTTGTGGTTGTAAAAGTCCGGCAGATCGCCGACCGAACGAGGGAACGTGATCGGCAGTTTCCCGCCGGGATTCACGTCGCCAAAAATTACGTTCGCCGCTGCCGTCCCGCCTTCCTGTCCGAGGTACCAGCCCTCGAGGATGGCCGGCACATGCTCGGCGACGTAGTTGATTGAAAGCGGACGGCCGTTAATCAGAAGGACGACGGTCGGAGTTCCCGTTTCGACTACGGCTTTGACCAGATCATTCTGTGCGCCGAGAAGGTCCAGCGAGTCTCGGTCTCCAAGATGGTCCTCAGACCATGCTTCCCGGTTGGTGGACTCGTTCTCTCCGACAACGAGGATTGCCACGTCAGCTTTCTTTGCGACGTCCGCTGCGTTCTTCACGCTTTCCTGCTGCGTCGCCGGATCGAGCAGCTTCACGTTATTGGCGAACCATCCATGCCAGTCATTCTGGTCGGTGAACTTGCCGCCCTCGGCATAAACGACGTTGGCTTTGGATCCGACGCGGTCGCGAATGCCCTGCAGGATGCTGACTCCATAAATCGGATTCCGGCTGTACCCGCCCAGATGAATGCCGTTTGCATTCGGACCGATCACAGCAATGGTCTTGAGCTTCGAGAGGTCCAGAGGCAAAAGGTTCTTGTCGTTCTTCAAAAGAACGATCGCCTTCTGCGCGGTCTTGAGTGCAAGAGCTTTATGCTCGGCGCTATTCGTTATCTTCTCTGCATAGTCCGGATCAACATACGGATTGTCGAATAGACCCAACCGGAACTTCGTAGCCAACACGCGGGCTACCGCGCGGTCGAGATCAGCTTCGGGGACGGTACCCATCTTCACCTGCCAGAGCAGAGTGCGGTACACCGAGCCGTCCGAAAGGTCATAATCGACGCCTGCCGACAGCGCAAGCCGCGCGGCGTCGGCCTTGTTCGCCGCGACATGGTGCGTGTTCACGAGCATCTGCAGGCCGTCGCCGTCGGAGACCAGGAATCCCCGGAAGCCCCACTCCTGGCGAAGGACTTTATCCAGCAGCCAGTGGTTGATGTGGTTTGGGATCCCGTCGATCTCGTTGTAGGACGCCATGACAGCGGCAACGTCTGCTTCCTGGACCGCAGCCTGGAACGGCACGAGGAAATTCTCACGGATGATCCGCTCCGAATAGTTTCCCGGTGCAGTATTGGTCCCACCCTCCGGCTGGCCATGGACGGCAAAGTGCTTGGCCGTCGCGACCACGTGATGCCTGTTGATCAGGAATGAGTCTCCTTGTAGCCCTGTAATCGCGGCCACGCCCATGCGCGCAGCCAGGAATGGATCTTCCCCGTAGGTCTCCTCCGTGCGTCCCCATCGTGGATCACGCGCAATGTCTAGCACCGGGCTGAAGACCTGTCCGACACCGGCTGATCCCGCTTCGTCGCCTGCCGCTGTAAAGACTTGGTGTACCAGCGCCGGATCCCATGTGCTAGCCAGGCTCAAGGCTTGCGGAAAACTCGTGCTGCCATACTCCATAAATCCGTGTAAGGCCTCGCCCATGAAGAGTGCCGGAATACCCAGCCGAGTTTTCTCCTTCATGTAACGCTGCACGCCATTCCGAAGAATCGCCGCTTTCTTGGCAGGAAATTCCAAGTCCGGATCCCACCAACGCGTCAAGATGGCCCGCGCCGATTCGGATGTATAGGTTCCGGTGGGATCGATCACTTGCATCTCTGCCCGCGATCCGCCGCAAATCTGCTCGACTTTCTCTTCGAGCGTCATGCGCGAAAGCAGGTCAGCAACGCGGTCGTCGATTGGAAGACTTGCGTTCCGATACTTTGGAGCATTGTCCGGCGAAGGAGCCTTCGGGTTTTTGTCTTGGGCTGTCGAGGAGATGGCGCAGAAAAGAGCGAGGCAAACGACGGAGCGGAGAAGAATATCGATTTTTCTCATAGGGAGAGACCTAACCTCCTTAAGAACGGATAATGCTACTCCAACATACGAGGAAGGTGAAAAGGGAGTTCCGCGAGCAACAATTTCGCGAAATATCATAGGGGAGATGTTATGTGGGGACCCACCGCTTCGGCGATCGGGCGGAAATGAGCTCTACAGCAGCGGCTGATTCTAGTCGTCCGCACTGACCGTGGACTGCGATGCCTGCTGAGTCGAAACCGGAACTTCCTGATCCTTGTACTGCAGCTGATAAAGCTTGTAGTAAATCCCGCGGTGCGCCAACAGTTCCTGATGTGTTCCCATCTCGCGTAGCTGGCCCTTATGCATGACGATGATCTTGTCTGCGCGCTGAATGGTCGACAGTCGATGCGCGATGATCAGCGATGTGCGCCCCTCCACCATGCGGCCAAGCGCATCACGCACGCGGAACTCGGTCTCCGTATCGACGCTCGAAGTAGCCTCGTCGAGAATCAGTATTTTCGGATCGTGGGCTAAGGCGCGTGCAAACGAAATGAGCTGTTTCTGTCCGGTCGAGAGGGTCGATCCGCGCTCGCGCACTTCCTCATCAAACCCGTTCGGCAGCGCCCGGATGAAGTCTCCAAGGTTCACATCCTCCGCGGCCTGCTGGATGTGTGAATCCTCAATCCGTGCGGTCCCGAGTCGAATGTTGCCCCCGATCGTTCCCGTGAAGAGGAATGGATCCTGCAGCACAACGCCGAATCGGGCGCGGAGATCGGCCAGATCCATATCTTTCACATCCACGCCGTCAATCCGTACGGCGCCCTTCTGCACATCGTAAAAACGCAGCAGTAACGAGATGATAGTCGTCTTGCCTGCTCCGGTGTGTCCCACCACCGCAACCGTCTCGCCGGGTTCGATCGCGAAGGTCACATCTCGTAGGACCCAGTCCGGCTGACCGGAGCCGCCGTGCCCATTTCCGGCAGCGGCGTTCTGCGTTGTCTCTTCCTCTTCCGGAACGTCACGGTAGGCAAACCACACGTGATCGAACTCAATCCGACCTGCCCCCTGCGGCTTCTGAATTGAGGCTGGCGAAACGATGTCCGCCGGGGTATCCACCAGCTTGAAAATGCGCTCGCTCGCCGCCATCGCCGACTGCAAGATGTTGTATTTCTCGCTGAAGTCCATAATCGGCCGGAAGAAGCGAAACGCATACTGGATGAAAGCAATGAGAACTCCCAGCGATGCCGTGCCGATTGCGGTGGAAACCGTAGCCTGCCGGATTACATCCTGCCCGCCCCACCAGATCACGCAGGCGATCGCAATTGCCGAGAAGAAATCCACGATCGGGTAGTACACCGCGTACGCAAGGATCGCATCCTTGAATGCATCCATATGGCTGCGGTTGATTTCTGAGAACCGCGTGTACGCCTTCTGCTCGCGGTTGAAGAGCTGCAGCACCATCATCCCGCTGACATGCTCCTGCATGTAGGAGTTGATGCGTGCAATCGCAACTCGAATTCGGCGGTACGAATCCCGCACTTTGTCGCGGAAAATTTTAGTCGCAAATACGATGAACGGCAGCACCGCAAACGTGATCAGTGCCAGCTTCCAGTTCATCCACAGCATGATCCCGAGAATCCCCGCTAGAACGAAGAAATCCTCAAAGATCGAGACGACGCCGGAAGTGAACATCTCGTTCAGCGCGTCTACGTCTGTGGTCACACGCGTGACCAGTCGGCCCACCGGATTCTTGTCATAGAAACCGACGTGCATGCGTTGCAGGTGCCGGAAAATCTGGCTACGCAGATCGAACATCACTTTCTGCCCGGTCCACTGCATGTAATAGGTCTGTAGGAACTCAAGCACAAACGTGAAGAGTTGCAACCCGACGTAGATGCTCGCGATCTGCGCGATGCCTTTGGTCGGCTGGGGGCTCAGCCAGTTCCACAATCTTGACTGGTTATTGGCGACGGGAGCCAGGTATCGGTCTACCGTCACTTTAAACAGGTAGGGCCCAATCACATCTGCGAGAGATTTCAGGATGATCGCGACAAGCGCAATCCCCACCTGCCAACGGTAAGGGCGCAGGTAGGTCAGTAGCCGCCGCATCAGGCGGCTATCGTACGCTTTGCCGAATACTTCTTCTTCCTGGGCCATGAATTCAGATCGCTAACGATTGGTGTGCGGACGCCACAACACCTTGAAACAGGGTACCTCAAATAGATGGCCGAATCGCCGCACAGGATGGAAAAGCTTTTCGCCGCAATCCCCAAGCTACAATGATGTTCGATGTTTCGGGTTCCTGGGTGCCACGGCCCTGGGCACCGCCAATAAAGTGCAAAACCTCACCGGGATCACCCGCCGCGAACTCCTGCGCTACGCCGCCAAGGCAGCTTTCGTCTCTCCTGCGATTGCCCTTTTGAGCCTTCAAGCCGGATGTGGAAGTGGACCTTTCGTTAACGCCACGCAACCCCCGCCTCCCCCGGTATCCGACGACGAATTCCTCGACCAGATCGAGCAAGCGGCGTTCTTGTATTTCTGGGAGCAAGCGAGTCCCACAACCGGGCTGGTAAAGGATCGCGCGGTCGCGTCTGGAAACGACACGGGCACCGTCGCCAGCATCGCTGCGACCGGTTTTGGGTTGACGGCGCTTTGCATCGGCCACTCTCGCGGTTACGGAGATCAGGCTGAGATCCAATCGCGGGTCGTGACGACCTTAAGCTTTCTCGCGAACCTGCAGTCCAGTCTGCAGCCGGCTACAAACGGCTTCCTCTATCACTTCATCGATATGGGCAGCGGCAACCGCGCCTGGTCAAGCGAAGTTTCGTCCATCGATACTTCGATTTTGTTATGCGGAATCCTGACCTGCCGCCAGTATTTCCAGGACACCCAGATTCAAGCGCTCGCCAGCCAAATTTACAGCAACGTGAACTGGCCATGGATGCTCAATGGCGGTTCGACCTTCTCGATGGGATGGACCCCCGAAAGCGGCTTCCTTGCCAACCGCTACGACACTTATTGCGAACTGATGATGCTGTACCTGCTGGCGATCGGTTCTTCAACGTATCCCGTTCCGGCATCCTGCTGGAATGCGTTTTCGCGTCCCAGCCTCACGTATCAGGGGCTCACGTATATCACGAACTACTACGCCCCGCTCTTCATTCATCAGTATTCCCACGCGTGGTTCGATTTCCGCGGCAAGTCCGATGCCTACACGAACTATTTTGAAAACTCCGTAACTGCGACCCAGGCTCACAAGCTATTCTGTCTTTCCCTGCAGAGCCAATTCTCTGACTACAGTGACAAGCTTTGGGGAATCACTGCCTCCGACTCCATTAACGGATACACAGCATGGGGCGGCCCTCCGCAGATGGGGCAGATCGACGGCAGCATCGTCCCTTCAGCGTGCGGCGGTTCGCTGGCATTTGATTCAACCGATTGCCTGGCAGTCCTCCGAAATATCCGGTCCGCATATCCTGCTAGCTGGCAGCGATACGGATACGTCAACGCCTTCAACCCACTTTCGGGCTGGTACGACGTCGATGTAATTGGCATAAACTCCGGCGTCCATATGCTGATGGCTGAAAACCAGCGTACAAACTTCGTCTGGAACACATTCATGAAGAATCCCGAAGCTCAGGCTGCCTTCGCGTCGGTTGGGCTGAAGTAGCTCCCTCAGAGGTGGGATAATCAGCCCAATGCCCTTGGGGATCTATATTTCCGTCCCGTTCTGTCGCACCAAGTGCAGTTACTGCAACTTCGCGTCAGACGTCTTCTCGAAAGCCGTTTTCGACCGCTACGTCGATCGCGTCTACCTCGACATCCAAAATGCAGAACACACCGCGGAGGAAATGGAAGGCCGCTTTGAAAGGGAAGTGGACACCATCTATCTCGGAGGTGGTACTCCGACGGTCCTCGACCCGGCTCAATTGCGACGCATCTTCGACGCTGTCCGTGACCAATTCACGGTGCATCCGGATGCTGAGGTCACAGTCGAATGCGCCCCGGGAACACTCACTCCGGTCGTCCTCGATACTCTTCTTCGCTGTGGCGTGAACCGCGTTAGCCTGGGAGTTCAGTCGTTTGCCGATCAGGAGGCTCAGGCAGTTGGGCGATTACACAAGTACGCGACGGTGATCGATGACATCGGCCTCCTCCGCACCGCGGGAATTTCCAACATGAACATCGACCTCATCGCTGGATTGCCTCACCAAACTGCCGAAAGCTGGCATCGCTCTCTATCCGAAACGACCGATACTGGTGCGCCACACGTCAGTGTCTATATGCTCGAAGTCGATGACGATTCCCGTCTCGGCCGCGAACTCATCGCTGGGGGCACTCGCTACCACGCGCACTTTGTCCCTGATGACTCCGCCGTTGCTGACTTCTATTCGGCCGCTTGCGAAACCCTTGAGGCTGCTGCAATCCCGCAATATGAGATTTCCAACTTCGCGCGGTCGGGCTTTGAATCCCGCCACAACGTCAAATACTGGACACGACAGCCATACCTTGGTTTCGGAGTGGATGCACATTCGATGCTGACGTCATCAGGAGAGTCTCAGGCGGTCCGCTTCGCGACCTCGGATGTGCTCGAGAGCTATGTCTCGGGTTCACCACTTCAAAAGACGGACGTAAGCCGGGGAGCGGCCATGGAAGAAAACTTCTTTCTAGGACTCCGCTTGAACAGCGGAGTCGATCTGTCGAAAATCGCAGAGCAGTTTGGGCTGGATCTCGCACGCACCCTCGAGCCTGCAATCTCTCAACTGATTGACGACGGGCTTCTAAAGCGCGAATCTGACACAATTCGCCTGACTCCCCGCGGGCGCCTTTTCTCCAACGACGTCTTCGAGCGTTTCCTTTCTCCTCCGGCAACCGCATCGCACAGCTGATCGGCGTATAATTTTGCTGGACTTCCGCGCTGGTTCCAGAAGAGCATCAAGCGCGCAAAATGCCAAACCATCCGGTCGGTTGGGTGGCGCACACGAAAGAGCAGAATCGCCAGTATTCATGCTGCTTTCCGCACCCTCGTCCTTTCTCCTCCGGTGGTAACTTCTTCCCCTTCCAGTGCTCGTGTTCTAATCGAAAACTCGACACAATGATTCTTTTGAGCGGGGCTGCACAGACGCAGCGCTCGGGATGGCTGGAGGAACTTTGGATTTCCAACTGAACGAAGAGCAATTGCAGTTGAAAAAGAGCGTTCGTGAGTTCGCCGAGCGCGAGATCCGGCCCAACGTCATGAAGTGGGACGAGGCCGGCGAGTTCCCGCTCGCCACCATCAAGGAGCTCGGCAAGATGGGATTGATGGGCGTGATCTTTCCGCCCGAATACGGTGGCGCCGGCATGGGCTACGTCGAGTACGTCACTGCGATCGAAGAGCTCTCGCGTGTCGACGGATCGGTTGGCATCATCGTGGCCGCGCACACGTCGCTCTGCTCGAACCACATCTTCATCGCTGGCAATGAAGCGCAGAAGAAGAAATACGTAAGCAAACTCGCCACCGGAGAATTTATCGGCGCCTGGGGATTGACAGAACCGGCGTCTGGATCGGATGCCGGCAGCGCCCGTATGACTGCCGTGCGCAAAGGCAACAACTGGGTGCTCAACGGCACCAAGACCTTTTGCACCAACGGCCATTATGCAGACGTGCTGGTCGTTCTCGCCGTAACCGACAAGGCAGCCCACACCCACGGTATCTCCGCATTCGTCATTGAAAAAGATACGAAGGGATTTCGTCCGGGGAAGAAAGAAAATAAACTGGGCTTGCGGGCCAGCGATACCGCCGAATTGATTTTCGAAGACTGCGTGATTCCAGCCGAAAATTTGCTCGGCGCCGAAGGCCAGGGATTCCCCGACGCAATGCGCGTCCTCGATGGCGGGCGCATTTCCATTGCGGCTCTCTCGCTCGGTATGGCCGAGGGGGCATATGAGTGCGCTTTGAAGTATTCCAAGCAGCGCCACCAGTTCGGCAAAGCCATCAGCGATTTCCAGGCAATTCAATGGAAACTCGCCGACATGGCGACCGAAATCGAAGCTGCTACCTTGCTGACAATGAAAGCTGCGTCCATGAAAGACGCGGGCATGAAGAGCACGCAGGAATCCTCGATGGCGAAGCTGTATGCGAGCGAAGTTGCCGTCAGGTGCGCCAACGAAAGCGTCCAGATTCACGGAGGCTACGGCTTTATCAAGGATTATCCAGCCGAAAAGTTCTACCGCGACGTGAAGCTCTGCACGATTGGTGAAGGGACGAGCGAGATCCAGCGGTTAGTGATCGCAAGGCAGCTGCTGAAAGACTGAGCGTGCTGCGAGCACAGCCGTGACCATGATCCTTTCTCGGCTCAGGATGGTGTGGTAGATTGCTGCGCAAATGACAGATGCAGCCTCAGTTGGCGGTGAACTCACAACCACGCAAGACGAGCGCACGATGGCGATTCTGGCGCACGTGCTGCAGATTGTGGGATGGTGGATCGCGCCCCTGATTATCTTCCTGGTCAAGCGTGAATCGAGGTTTGCGTCATTTCACGCCCTTCAGGCGCTCTTCCTGCAAATTCTGTATATGCTCGTCATGGGCGTATTCATGGTCGTATGGTTCGCCGGAATCATTCTTCTCGTATCCCACACTCCGGCCGACAAGAATGTTCCACCGCCAACAGGATTGTTTATTTTTATGCCGCTGATATGGCTGGGCTGGATGGCACTGTGGGTCGTCATGCTTGTCATCGCTATCGTCTATGGCGTTAAAGCGGGCCAGGGCGAATGGGCAGAATATCCCGTACTTGGCCGGTTGGCCCGACGAGTTTTGCACATCGGCCCCGGCGGTACGTTGGTAAATTCGTAGATCGCCCAGGTTCAACCGACAGTCCACGCCTAAAGTCGATCCACAAGGCTACGAATCTAATCTTGCCTTCATTTCCTTGACCGACACATTGCACTATCCTAAGATGTCGGCCCTAAGCAAGTGGCCGCCTGATGGATTCTCCCGAATACAAACCTCATCCCCTCGACACGTCTAAGGTTGAGTTGAACGAAGACCTGCAGGCGAACATCGAGGCGATGGCCCGCAACAATCATGAAGTCTGGGCCAGCAATCGCGCCGCCGAAGGGTGGAAGCCTGGGCCTGCGCGGGACGATGTCCGCATGGAACATCCCGGGATGGTGTCTTACGATGAACTCTCCGATGGGGAGAAGAAAATCGACCGCGCCACCGTCGAGCAGACCCTCAAGACTGCCGTTGCCCTCGGTTTCGAGATTCGCCGCAGGCCTCCGCATAAAAGACCGGAACCCGGCGCAGAACGCAAGTCTAAACCAGACGATATGCTCGAGTGGCCGCCCTGGCCGAATGGCGTCGACGTAGATGCGCTCGCGAAATTAGAGGAGACACGCGAGGTGATCGGCGACATTTATGACGACTCAAACAGATCGGCGCAGTTTTTTCTCAAACTGCATCGGAGGATCGCTCCGATCGTTGCCATCTGCGGTACGGGGGCCGTAGTGATGGGGATACTGCAGCTTTATGGCCTCGGGTCACTGTCGGCTGCGGTTGAGGCGACGCTTGCCCTTATTGCGATGGTGTTGGTCATTGTAGGCGTGTGGGGCGATTTCATGAGGAACTGGCTGGTCCGTCGGCACCGCGCCGAGAGATGCCGATTCCTCAAATTCAATTTCCTCCTCGATATGGCATCAGCAGGCCGGGACCGCGACCGCCTGCTCGGCGTTGCGAAGCAGTACAAAACTCAAGCCGAATCTCTCGAAACCATCGACTACGAGGGAATTGAAGAGTGGTTGGTGGAGGACCAGGTTCTGCGAAAGCCCCCGGACGTATCCGAGAGCACCGCGGTGTTGGCCGACATGTGGGTCCTGGCTCAAAATTACGAACGAACGCGGTTAACTGTTCAACATGACTACTTCAAGGGCCAGGCCGAGCAACAAATGCGTTCGAGCGTGAGAACTCAGGACATTCCCATGTTGTTCTTCGGAGCAAGCGTCTACTGTGTAGGAGCGCACTTTCTTATCCACCTGGTGTGGCCGACGCATGAACATCTCGGACGTTACCTGATCCTCGCAGCCGCCGTGCTACCGATTCTAGGATCCTTCGTTCGCGCTTGGCGTGGCATATGGGAATCCTCGCGAAACACGCTGCGGTTTAAGGCAAAAAGTCACGCACTGAACAAGTTGATTCATGACCTCAGGAATGAGCTATCGAAGCAGCCGAAAGCTCTCGATCTGCAGCATCTTCTCTGGAAGGGCGAACAGATACTCGAGGGTGAGCATCGCGAATGGCTTCGCCTGATGATGGAAACCGAGTGGATCGGCTAGAGGGGGCCTAACTTCCACAGCCCCCGCTTCTGGTCCCCGAAATGTGGATGCCGAATTGATTGTGTCCGTCGATGCGGTTGTGATCGGACGAGAGCGTGACCGTATCCACCGGTTTGGGCCATGTGAGGCTGTAAGAGAAGCCGGCACCGCGCCAGTGGCCGCTCACATTTCCCGCTGCGAATGATCCGTCCGTCTGAATCGCCACAACGACTCCGTTGTACCACCGCCACGTCCCGGGAAGGCCCGGACCTCCAGCGAGGCGCGTCGCCGACATTTTGTAGCCGTACTGGTTGCCTCCGCTCAGCGTGCGCCCATCCAGAGAGAGCGCCGTCGTGTCGACCGCTTCAGGCCAGATGAAGTTATAGATTCGCCTCGACGAATCGACCGAGCGCCACTCTGCCGTGAATGGTCCCGCAGTCATCAGCCCGTTCGAGCGGATTACGACAGATGCGCTGTTAAACCACTGCCAGCACCCCACTACGGCGTCTGCCGCTGTGGAATCTCCTGAGGCCGTCCTTTTCCCTCCCGGCGTCGGATTCACAGGAACCATCGCCGCTGGGCTGTTTCCTCCAGTATTGCCGCCGGTTTGTGTGTTGTTCCCGCCCCCAGAGGTGAGCGTCGCCACGATGGCGACAACGGCTACAAGCAGCACGCCTCCGCCCACAATCGCCGGGATGAGCCACTTTCTTTTCTGAAGAACTGGCGCTGGCGCAGGCGCAGTCGCGGCGACGGGAAAGACTGTCGGCGCCGGTGGCGGAAAAGGGGACGACGTTGCGACAACTTTAGGCGGTGCAATTGGCGGTGGAACCTCCACAGGCCCGAGTGCCTCTTTTGGTGGAAGTATCTTGAGAATTGTCTGCGCCAGATTATCCAGGTGATTTTCCAGCGGAGGCGTCAACGCGTCCAGCCAGTGGACAGAGCCAATGAAATAGTCGAGCGACTTGCCGGGCATTACCGCTTCAATGCGCAGCGGTATCACGGTCGCCCCGTGGCTCACCGCCCTCTCGACCTCTTTCGCAATGTGAATGGAGTTATTGGCGCTCGACGACAGCAGCAACACCATGATCTTGCAGTTGTGGATGCCGTCGATAATCGCTTCGCCGTAGGGTAGGCCCGGCTGCACATCCCGCGGAGCGATCCAGCAGCGTATGCCGCGGGCTTCCAGCCGCGCACAAACGGCATCGGCTATCGTCTTGTCCTTCGACGAATGACTGATGAAGACGTCATGCGCCACCGCAATCCTCCCCCCATTCAGGCGCGGAATTGTACCATTGCTCCATTCGCATGGTGCGCCCGGAACCCTTCGTCTTTGTGATTCCGACGAGCAAGCGAAGCGAGCAAGCAGGAATCTGCTTGTTGCGCGCGCTGCAGATGCCTTTCTCTCCTACCTGCTTTACACTGGACGAGATTGGACACAAATCACTCCACTCTGATCTCCGGCTTGCGCAACGGCGATCCCCGCGCCCTGGCCCGCGCCATTTCGACCGTAGAGAACCGGGCTTCGGGTTGGTCCGACCTTTTAAAGGCTGTTTTCCAACACACCGGCAAAGCGCGTGTCCTCGGCCTCACCGGCGCCCCCGGAGCAGGGAAGAGTACCCTCGTCGATCAACTCGCCAAGCTCTATCGGAAGCAAGACCAGACCGTAGGAATTATCGCGGTCGATCCGACCAGTCCCTATACGGGCGGGGCGATCCTCGGCGACCGTATCCGCATGCAAGATCACTTTGCTGACCCCGGCATCTACATCCGCAGTATGGCGACGCGCGGATCCCTCGGTGGGTTGGCTCGCACAACGGCTGACGTAGCGACCGTACTCGACGCCTCCGGCCGCGACATCATCCTCATTGAAACCGTCGGCGTTGGCCAGGACGAAGTCGACATTGTCCGCCTCGCCGACATCACTATCGTGATTCTCGTACCCGGCATGGGGGACGATGTCCAAACGATCAAGGCCGGTATCATGGAAATTGCCGACATCTTTGTGATCAACAAAAGCGACCGCGAAGGAGCCGAGCGCGTCGAGCGGGAAATCCGTGCGCTCCAGTCGCTGGCGACGCGCCACGACGGATGGACTCCTCCGATTGTGAAAACGGTCGCGAGCGAAGGAGAAGGCATTCAAGAATTGGCAAATGCGATCACGCAATACGACAGCTTCTTGAAAAAAGAGAATCGCGCTTTGAAAAAAAGCGTCGAAAACTGGCAAGAGCGCCTGGTCGAAATGCTTCGCGACACGATGCTCGAGAGAGCGCGGTCCCAGATGGCCAACGGCAACCTGGCACTTCTTGCAGCAGAAGTGGCCGAGCACAAGCGCGATCCTTATACCGTCGTCGAAGAAATTGCCGGAGGCAAGCCATAACCATGTTCCAGATCGATCATCTCGGCATCGCTGTAAAGTCTCTTGCCTCGGCGAAGACTATCTACGAGAAACTCGGACTGACTGTTTCTCCAGAAGAGACCGTCGAGCATGAGCAGGTGCGCCTTGTCATGGTACCGGTGGGCGAGAGCCGTCTCGAATTGCTGGAACCCACCTCTGAAGGCTCCACGATCGCCAAGTTCATCGCGAAGCGTGGCGAGGGATTGCATCATGTCTGCATGAAGGTGCCGGACCTGCTCACGGCGGTGGATCGCTTAAGGAAAGACGGCGTGCGCCTGGTGTCCGAAGAAATCAAGACCGGCGCCGGAGGACATCAATACGTGTTTGTCCATCCGTCAAGTACGGGTGGAGTTCTGCTGGAATTAGTGCAAGCCTAGGTTCAAGTCGCGACAAACGCGATCGACATCACACAATGCTGCTTTTAGTCACAGACACATCGGGGAAGAATGGCGTAGTTGCCCTCGCTCGCGCCGACTACGATCCCGGAAAAGAAGTTGTGGTAATCGCCACCGCGCCGCTTGCCGGCGGAGCGTTTTCGGCGCAACTCGTCCCGCAAATCTCTGCTCTGCTTGAGCAGAACAATCTGAACAAGAGCGATATCGACGCCTTCGTAGTTGTTTCAGGTCCGGGATCGTTTACCGGCATTCGCGTTGGCCTCGCAGCCATTAAGGCTCTTGCTGAAATTCTCGCCAAGCCGATCGTCTCGGTTTCGTTGCTGGAAGTACTCGCCGCAGCCTCAAACCATACAGGCAAGGTCTTCGCGGCGCTTGACGCGGGGCGCGCCGAAATTTACGCGGGCCTTTTTGACCTAGACAACTCGGGGGCAACTCCTCTGTGGGAAGAACTTCGCCGCCGCGATGAGCTGTCTGGCTTCGCAGACACATTCCTTGTCACGACAGATCCATTGCTAGCCGAGGCATCCCGCGCAGCCGGTATACAAACGCTACTGCTCGATGAAATCACGCCGCAGTTGATTGCGCAGTGTGGACTGAGAAAACTCTCGTCGAACCGGTGGGTCTCACCTGACAAACTCGAAGCCAACTATATCCGCCAATCAGACGCCAGGATTGCTTCGAAACCGATCCTTTCATGACGATCCGCCCCGCCACTTCCTCAGACATCGAAGCGATGATGGCTCTAGCCCGTACGTCTGCCTCTGCTTCACATTGGTCGCGGGAACAGTATCAATCTCTCATTCTCGACTGTCCGACGCGCCGTCTGGCGCTGATTGCCGAATCGTCGACCTCAGCCAACGCTCTCTCGGGATTACTGGTAGCTCATCACGTCGCACCCGAGTGGGAACTCGAGAACATCGTCGTTGCCGCAGATTTCCGCCGGAACGGAATCGGTAAGTTGCTTCTTGATTCCTTAATTGCGGCCGCGCGCGAAACAAACAGCCAGGCAGTGTTTCTTGAGGTTCGTGAATCCAATGCCGCTGCGCGGGCACTCTACGAAGAGTGCGGCTTCGAACTCAACGGCCGGCGTAAGTCCTACTACTCCAATCCGATAGAAGACGCCATCCACTATCGCAGGGCCCTTTGCCAGCCGATCTCATCCTGAGATTGCACCACTTTTTTGGCATTGAACCGCTCTGGGCGCTGTGCTACCTTGAGCCCATAATCCCGGTTAGGAGGTCTGCTGGATGCTGACTCCGAAGGACCAACTCCTGACCAGCCATGAAGAATTCCGCCGGCTGGCTCAGGAGCATACGCAGTACGCAGAACGTCTCGATACACTTACCCAAAAGCGATACCTCAGCGAAGACGAAAAGCTCGAAGAAGTACGCCTCAAAAAGCTGAAACTCCGCCTCAAAGATCAGATGGAATCGATCGAACGTGAGTACCGGCTTCAATACGGTATCAACGTAGCGTAAGAAGAACTTGGCCAATCTCCCGACGGCAGCTGCCGTCTAGGAGAAACTCACTCTCCGCAGGGCGCTATGAAGCGCCTTTTTTTATTTATACTTACGCGTCTGCTGGCGGATGCGTGAGGATTCGCCGCCGGATATAATGAAATAACTCCCCATGGTTCGTGATGGTTATTTTTACGCGTTGCCGTTGATTGCCGCCGCCGTTCTAATCGGTTGGCTGACTCATCCTGCTTGGGCGATTATCCCGATCTTGTTGGCGTTCTTTTTCCTGTGGTTTTTTCGCGATCCGGATCGAGCCATCCCGAATGACCCCGGCGCGCTGGTTTCGCCAGCCGATGGCAAAGTCACCGAGATCTCGCCCGTCACGATAGGCAGCGAAAGCTTCTGCCGCATCAGCATCTTCCTCAACGTGTTTAACGTGCACGTCAACCGCTCGCCGATTTCAGGCGTCATTCGTGACGTACGTTACCAGCGCGGCAAGTTCCTGAACGCGATGGACAAAGTCTCTGCCGACCTGAACGAGCAGAATGTGGTTACTGTCGATGTCGAGGGACACACGCTGGTTTTCAAGCAAATCGCGGGCCTGCTAGCTCGACGAATTGTGTTCCATCCCAAAGCAGGCGATCGGCTAGAGCGTGGTCAGCGTATCGGCATGATGAAGTTCGGCTCACGCATGGACGTAATTTTCGACGCATCCGCCCGTGTGAATGTAAAAGTTGGTGACCACGTCAAAGGCGGGTCTACAATTCTCGCTTACCTGCCATCGGAGCCGGCCCTCGCTACCGCTGGAGCCGCATCTTCCGTGAGGTCCCGCGGATGAACCAGGCTACCCCGAGACCTCGCCGCCGGCTCAGCAAGGGCATGTACATCCTGCCGTCGCTCTTCACGACCGCCAACATGGCGCTTGGCTACTACGCCATACTCGAAGTCATGCATGCGTCGTTGACGGAATTCTGGCACCTCGACAATGCTGCCAAGGCAATTGGATTTGCGGTTTTGTTCGACGGGCTCGATGGCCGCATCGCGCGCATGACCGGCACCAGCAGCGATTTTGGACGCGAACTCGACTCTCTCGCGGATGTGATCACTTTCGGAATCGCTCCCGCCATGCTCGCGTGGACATGGGGCTTTCATTTGATGCCCACGATCTGGCTGACTCAGGGCTCGATGCATGTGAAGCTGCCACAACTCGGCGCCATCGCGAGCTTTCTGTTTCTAATTGCGGGAGCGAGCCGCCTTGCTCGATTCAACATCACCAGCAATCCGCAACCGTCGAATCCCGGGCGGCCGGGCAAGAAATATTTCGTTGGAATGCCAATCCCGGCAGGCGCTGGAGTGATCGCGGCCGTCGTTCACTTCGAGTCCGGTGAGCCGCTGCTCTCTGCTTATACTGCGATCGCATGGGCCGCGATGGTGACCACCGTTGGCTATCTGATGGTCAGCACTTGGCGTTTCTACAGTTTCAAAGACATCGACTTCCGCTCTCGTCATCCGTTCCGATTGATCGTCTTGCTAGCTGGGCTTTTCGCGCTGATTTACTTCTATTCGAAACAGATGCTGTTCGCGATTGCTTTGCTCTACATGGTCTCGGGTGTTTTCTGGCGCTTGCAGTGGATCTTCCGCCGCCGCTCGGGTCCGCCGCCTCCGTCCTATAAGGAGGCCTCGCAGCATTCATGAGTGAAACTTCGAAGCCAATTACGTCTCCGCCCCCAGTTTCGCGCGGCAAGCTCTATCGCGCGGCCATTGTCGGTGCCGGCTCGCTCAGGGGCAAGGAGGTCGCCGAGGTTCTCAACGAGCGAAATTTCCCCGCGGCGGACATTCGTCTCCTCGATGACGATGAATCCATGGGGCAGCTGGAAGCCATGGGCGATGAGATCAGCTTCATTCAACGTGTGCGAGCCGAGCAGTTCGAGCACGTAGACTTCACTTTCTTCGCATCCGACCCCGATAGCACGCGGCGCAGTTGGAAGGATGCGCGCGATGCCGGAAGCGCAATCGTCGATCTCTCCGGCGTTCTAGAAAACGAGCCCGGAGCCAGCGTTCGCTCCCTATGGATCGAGCGTGAGCGTGGACAAGTCGCCCCGCCGGAACTGCAGCCGGGCCCCTGCGTAACCGCTCATCCCGTCGCTGTAACGCTGGCACTGATCTTGCTTCGCGCGAAGAAAGTCGGAACGATCCGCCGAGCGGTGGCAACGGTGTTCGAGCCGGCTTCTGAGCATGGCCAGCGCGGCATGGATGAACTCCATCAGCAAACCGTGAACCTGCTCTCCTTCCAGCCGCTTCCCAAAGATGTTTATGACGCTCAGGTCGCCTTTAACATGGTTGCGCGATACGGCCAGAAGTCGCATCCCACGCTGGATTCCGTCGAGGGGAGAATCCTTGGCAACTATCGCAAGATCGTGGCCAAGGATGCCGTCGAGCCCTCGCTGATTCTGCTGCAGGCCCCGATCTTCCACGGACACGCCCTGGCGCTCTACTTGGAATTGGAGCAAGCGGCCGGTCTTTCGGCTGTGACTCAAGCTTTGACCGGTGATCACGTCTCCGTCTCAGGGGGAGAAGAAGATTGGCCCACCAACGTCAGTTCGGCGGGACAAGGCGACATTCAGCTATCGCTCAAGTCCGATCCGGTCCAATCCGGCGGAGTCTGGATCTGGGCTGCCGCTGACAATCTGCGCATCTCCGCCATCACCGCGGTTGAATGCGCGGAAAGCATGACTGCTACACGCCCGACCGGAAAGATTCAATGAACATGCCGCGCCTGGTTGTCGCGTTTCTCGGGATGGCGGCTGCTTTCCAGATCGGATGCGGATATCACACCGCCGGACACGCTGCGCAGCTTCCTCCCGACATCAAGACAATTGCTGTTCCGTCCTTCAAGAACGAGACGCTAACTTACCGGATTGAGCAGATGCTGACGGCTTCGGTGGTTCGCGAATTCACGACGCGCACGCGTTACCACATTGTCAGTGACGCGGGTGACGACGCCGATGCCACCTTGCGCGGTACCGTCCTGTCCACTGCGGTTTCACCGCTCACATACGATACGAATTCCGGACGCGCTGCCAGCGTTATGGTTGTTGTCAGCATGAGGGTCGTCATGACCGACCGGCAGGGCAAGGTTCTTTATCAGAATCCCGCGTACTTGTACCGTGAGCAGTACGAGGTCTCGCAGGACCTTGCGACGTTCTTCGAGGAGGACTCGCCCGCGTTTCGCAGGCTGTCCCAGGATTTCGCCCGCACGCTGGTGTCAAATGTTTTGGAGGGCTTCTAGGTGAAGCGTCTACCTCTGATTCTTGCCATTTCCACGATCTTGCTCCTTACCTCCTGTTACAGCGGTTCTCGGCCTCCTCGGATCGGCCATGCCGCAAAGGATTTCAGCGTTCAGGATTCCGACCGAAAAGTGAGCCTTGATCAGTTCAAAGGCCAGATTCTCGTTCTGAATTTCTGGGCGACCTGGTGCCCACCCTGTGTGGAAGAACTTCCCTCGCTTGAAGTGATGCAAGAACGCATGCGCGGGCGGGGAGTCGTAGTTTTGGGAGTGAGCATCGACGTTGATGAGAATGCCTATCACCACTTCATCAAGGAACGCGGCGTGAACTTCCTGACTGTCCGCGATCCGGGACAAAAAGTTGCTGCTATGTACGGCACGTCGGGCTGGCCGGAAACCTACGTTATTGACCGCCAAGGTGTGATTCGCCGCAAGTTCATCGGCGCCGTCGATTGGAGCTCGCCTGAAGTGATGCAGTTCCTGAGCAAGCTATAGTCCAAGATGAACAACTAGTCGAACGACTCCGCCGATGCTAAAGTCGGAGAGAATGTTTCGTTTCAACTTTGTTATTCCGAGGCGAAAAGCGCCGAGGAACATGTTGTTTGCCGCGTGCCTTCCGTCGCCGGCCCATTGAACTGAAATGCGCGCTTTTGCCCAAGCCGAACGCTTCGTCAGCGATCTCCAGTCGCGCAAAATGCGTGCGGCCTACGTCTTCGTCGGAGACGAGGCCTTTTTCCGCAAGCGTTTCCGCGATGCTATCCTCGATCACCTTGTCCCTAAAGATCTTCGCGACTTCAGCCTTTTCGAATTTGATCTCGCGGAAAATGACCTGGCTGAAGTCCTCGACCGCGCTCGCACTCCTTCGTTGATGGCCCCGTTCCAAGTGTTCTTCGTGCGCGGCGTGAAAAACCTCTTCGGACGCGGGTCGAACGAAGAAAAACTCGCAGCGATCGAAGAATATTGCAACAACCCCAATCCCGATGCGCTCATCGTCTTCGTTGCCGACCACATCAGCATCCCGGCCGATGTCCGCAAAATGGAGATGCAGGATAAAGAGCGCTATCAGCGCATCCGCGACACCATGGGGCAATATTGCGGCATCATTGAACTGGCGCGCGTCGAAGAAGGCGAGGCCGTCCGGTGGCTCACCGACTACTGCACTAGTCACGGCGTGAAGATCGAAGCCGACGGCGCGCGCGAACTCGTCGATGCTCTCGGCGGCGATATGATGATGATCTCCAATGAACTGGAGAAACTTATCCTCTATGTCGGGGAGAAAAAGCGCATCACGCTTGGCGATGTCGAAACCATGGTCCTCGCAGCTAAGCAGCGCTCTCTTTACGAACTGACGGATGCGATTTCCGGCAAGGACCGCGTGAAGGCGCTTGAAGTTCTGGATGCGATGCTCGCTTCCGGCGATGGAGAAGAAGCTTCGATCGGTCACGTCTACATGCTTGCCAAGACTTTCCGCCAGATGCTGATCATTCTTGAGCGCAACGTTCGCGACCAGCGCATGCTCTGGGCTGCGCTATGGCAGGGATTCCGCGTGCCGCCCTTCGCCGCCGATGACATCATTCGCCAGGCCCGCCGTTACAAGAACCGCCGTGAACTTACCCGTGCCATCCGCCTGATCGCGAAAGCTGATCTCGCCCTGCGGTCAAATCCGGTCAGCAAGCGAATGGTTCTCGAACGCCTCGTCATGGATCTGACGACCGAGCCAAAGCTTGAAACTCCCGGCTGGATGCAAGAGCATCTGCCCGTCTAAGAATCGACTGAACGTAGAGCTTGCATCCTGCCAGATTGTCTCTCGCGCGGCTCGGCATCGCTCCGCAAGAGGCCAGTTCGACCTCCCAATCAAACCAAGCTGCTATATTGTTGCGCGTAAATAGGTGACTTCATGAAACTCATCTCCGCACTTTTCCTGGTCGTGTGTTTGGGTTCAGCCGCGTTCGGACAAGAGCAAACTCCCGCAAGGCCTCCGCTCTACAAAGATGCATCGCTCCCAATGGAACGCCGCATCGACGACCTGATTTCCCGCATGACCCTTGAAGAAAAGGTGTCGCAGCTAGGAAATAAGTCTGCCGCCATCGCGCGCCTTGGCGTTCCCGCCTACAACTGGTGGAATGAGGGCCTGCATGGTGTAGCGCGCGCCGGATACGCAACCGTGTTTCCTCAGGCGATTGGTATGGCCGCTACCTTCGACGAGCCGTTGATGCACGATGTCGCCGACGTTATTAGCACGGAGTTTCGCGCTAAATACTACGCCAGCCTCCAACCCGATGGTTCCGCCGACTGGTATCGTGGCCTCACTGCGTGGTCGCCGAACATCAACATCTTCCGGGACCCTCGCTGGGGGCGTGGCCAGGAAACCTACGGCGAAGATCCTTATCTCACCGCGCGCATTGGTATCGCGTTCGTTACGGGCTTGCAGGGCGACGATCCGAAATATCTCAAGGTCATTGCGACGCCCAAGCACTTCGCAGTACACAGCGGTCCGGAGTCCACGCGCCATTCGGTCAACATCGACCCGTCGCCCCACGACCTGCAAGATACCTATCTCCCCGCTTTCCGCGCCCTGATCACCGAAGGCAAAGCCGATTCGCTGATGTGTGCCTACAATGCCGTTGATGGTGTCCCCGCCTGCGGCAGCAAGATGCTCCTCGAAAAATATTTGCGCCACGACTGGGGGTTTCAGGGATACGTGGTTTCCGACTGCGGCGCCGTCGCCGACATCTTCAACGGACATAAATACAAGCCCACCGCCGAAGAGGGCGTCACCGCAGCGTTCACCGCTGGCATGGACAACATCTGTGGTGACTACCGCGACCGCATGAGCACGCATCCCGATGCCATTCTCAGCGCAGTCCAGCAAGGGCTCATGTCAGAAGACGTGATCGATCAGGCCCTGCGTCGGCTGTTCACCGCGCGGTTTCGGCTCGGTATGTTTGATCGGCCGGAAAGCGTTCCGTATTCCAAGATCACGCCTGCCAACAATGACACGCCCGCTCATCGACAGCTTGCGCTGAAAATGGCTCAGGAATCGATCGTCCTTCTGAAAAACGAGAACAATCTGCTCCCTCTGAAACAGCAGCCGAAGACCATTGCCGTCGTCGGCCCGAACGCCACGAATCTCGATGCTCTTGTCGGCAACTACAACGGAACTCCCTCTCAACCGGTCAATGTTCTTGACGGAATCCGCAAGCGTTTCCCGCATGCGAAGGTGACCTACGTTGAAGGCGTAGGCCTTGTCGGTCCCGCGACATCGCCGGTTCCGACAACTGCTCTGTGTGCGGATCAAGCCTGCAAGAAGCACGGCTTGCAGGCGGAATATTTCTCGAATCAGACCCTCGAAGGCGCGCCGACAGTCAAGCGCATCGATCCCAAGGTCGATCACACCGCGGATGTGACGAATCCCTCCAAGGAGTTTCCTGGAGCCTACTCAGCGCGTTGGACAGGCTTTCTCATGCCCTCAGAATCTGGCGAGTTCACCATAGGGTTTACTGGACAGGACGGTTACCGCGTTTCGCTCGATGGCAAAATGATTGCCGAAGATTGGACCAGCCACGAGCCCGCCACGACAGTTACAGCTAAACTTCCGTTGGAGAAAGGCCACAAGTACGCGGTAAAGATCGAATTCTTCCAACGCAGCCCTATCGGCGATGCACGCTTCATCTGCAGTTCCCCCAGCGAGAACGGCAAGGATGCAGTCGAAGCTGCCAAGAAATCCGATCTGGTCGTTGTGGTCGGAGGCCTCTCGCCCCGGATCGAAGGCGAAGAGATGAAGGTGCAAGCTGAAGGATTTTCCGGCGGTGACCGCACCAAAATCGACCTGCCCGCTCCTCAAGAACAATTGCTCGAGCGCCTTCAGGCGACGGGCAAGCCGCTGGTCCTCGTTCTTATGAACGGCAGTGCTCTGGCCGTGAACTGGGCAGACGAACACGTGCCCGCCATCGTCGAAGCCTGGTATCCCGGAGAAGAAGGTGGCACTGCCGTCGCTGGTCTGATCGCAGGCGACTTCAGTCCCGGCGGCCGATTGCCCGTCACGTTCTATAAGTCCGTCGATCAGCTTCCGCCGTTCGACGACTATTCCATGGCAAAGCGCACGTATCGATATTTCGATGGAGATCCACTCTATCCCTTCGGATATGGCTTGAGCTTTACCAAGTTCGAATACGCCAACCCTCGTACGGATAAGAGCGCAAGCTCACCCAATGAGGTCAAGCTCTCGGTCGACGTGACTAATACAGGCGACAAAGCCGGAGACGAAGTTGTCCAGGTATATCTCTCACACCCAGATGTGCCAGGCGCGGCCATCCGTGCATTGAAAGGATTCAAGCGAATTCATCTTGATCCCCGACAAAAACAAACCGTCGAGTTCACCCTGCACGATCGCGATCTAAGCATTGTTGACAACGCTGGGCATCGCCTGATCGTGCCCGGGAAAATTCAAGCCTGGATTGGCGGCGGCCAGCCCACGAGCCGCATCAGGCCTGCAGGAATCGCGACAGAGTTCGATGTGGTTCCGACTGCAACTTTGCCGGACTGAGAATTGGGTTAGTGGTTTGATTGAAACCGTTACGATGTCCCACTTGATCTCGGGTGGGACACATCACCAATTAGTAGCGGCTTCTTCCCGTACTCCCGCCCAGCAGTCCTCCCAGTACTCCCCTGACAATCTGTCTGCCAACCTGGCTTCCGATGGCCCGTGCCGCGCTCTTGGCCAGCGCTTCAGCCATGCCTTCCCGTCGGCCACCTCCTCCGAATTGTCCCAGCACAGATCCAATGGAGGCTGTCCAGCTTGTTTGGGATTGCTGCGGAGCAGAACTAGAGGGAATCTGACTCGCCGGTGACGGCATTGTTGCCGGCTGCGCTTGCGTCGTCACATTCTCCGCACGGCCCTTCAGTCGCTCATAAGCCGACTCGCGGTCGACCGATTTTTCATAGTGGCCATAAAGAACCGAGCTTTGAATGACGGCCTGCCGCTCCTGCGGAGTGATCGCTCCTACTCGGCTAGCGGGTGGTACAACGAATCCCCGCTGCACCGGCTCCGGAGTGCCACTCGAATCGAGCAACGAGATCAGCGCCTCTCCGACGCCGAGTTGAGTGATCACCTCTGCGGTATTCAGCTTCGGATTCGCGCGGAACGTTTCGGCCGCTGCCTTGACCGCTTTCTGATCTCGCGGTGTAAATGCGCGCAAGGCATGTTGCACCCGGTTGCTCAGTTGCCCAAGCACGGCATCCGGCACATCCAGGGGATTCTGCGTGACGAAGTAGACTCCCACTCCCTTGGATCGCACCAGCCGTACGACCTGTTCGATCTTGTCGAGCAAGGGCTTCGGGCAATCCGTAAATAGCAGATGCGCCTCGTCGAAAAAGAATACCAGCTTGGGTTTTGGCGGATCGCCAACCTCGGGTAGCTGTTGGAACAATTCGGAAAGCAACCAAAGCAAGAAAGTCGCATACGCTTGCGGCGAATTGACCAGCTTGTCGGCGGCGAGGATATTTACCACGCCTCGGCCGCTTCCATCCGTCTGCATCAGATCGGCCAGGTCCAGCGCTGGTTCGCCGAACAAATCGTCGCCCCCCTGCTGCTCGAGCGAAAGCAGGTTGCGCTGAATGGCTCCGATACTTGCGGCCGAAATGTGCCCGTATTCCGTCTGGAATTGATCGGCATTGTCGCCGGCGTGTTGCAACATCGCCCGAAGGTCTTTCATATCCAGCAACAGCAACCCACTGTCATCGGCGATCTTGAAGACCAGCGTCAGTACCCCTTCTTGCGTGTCGTTCAGCCCCAGCATCCGAGAGAGCAGAAGCGGCCCCATTTCGCTGACGGTTGCGCGCGCAGGATGTCCCTGCTGCTTGAACACATCCCAGAAGACAACCGGCATCGCCTGCGGCGTTAATTGGACCCCAAGCTTCTTGGCGCGCTCGACAACATTCGGATTGTTGCCTCCCGGCTGGCTCATTCCGGCCAGATCTCCCTTTACGTCTGCCATGAACACGGGAACACCAATGCGGCTGAATCCTTCAGCCATCGTCTGCAGAGTTACTGTTTTTCCGGTCCCCGTTGCCCCAGCGATCAACCCGTGGCGATTTGCCATTTGTGCTACGACTTCCAGGTCCCCGGTTCCTTTTGCGATCAATATTCCGTCCGACATGAGCCCGCCCCTTCCGTTTTCAAAGCATTTCGAGTCTAAATCAACCCGGCAGTGGCCGGAGTCCGCGCTGGCGAACAACGATTGCAGATTACTTGCGACCACCGAATGTTCTCTTTAGTCTGAAGTCGAAGCACGATGGACATCGCGTCATATCTCGACCGCATCTCCTACTCCGGCCCGACCGAGCCAACGGCCGGAAATCTACAAGCGCTCCACTACGCGCACCTGCTCTCGGTGCCCTTCGAGAATCTCGACATCTATCTCGGCCGTAAGATTGTCGTCAACGAAGATGCGATCCTCAACAAGGTCGTCAACCTTCGCCGGGGCGGGTTCTGCTACGAACTCAATACGGCCTTCGCCGCTCTCCTCCGTGCCCTGGGATTCCAGGTCACGCTTCTCTCTGCCCGAGTTGCCCGTGCAAGCGGCGGCGAAGGCCCCGAGTTCGACCACCTCACGCTCCGCGTTGATCTTGACGAGCCCTGGCTCGCCGATGTCGGCTTTGGCGATTCTTTCCTGGAGCCGATGCGTTTGAAGACTGACATCGAGCAGGACGATCCCGCCGGAACGTTTCGTCTTGTCGACTACGACGGCCGCATCCACATGGAAAAGGCGGAGCCAGACGGGAATTGGAAGCCGCAGTATTCCTTTACCCTTCAGCCGAGACAACTCGAAGAATTCGCCGGAATGTGTCACCACCACCAGACTTCATCGGACTCTTCGTTCACAAGAAACCGCATCTGCAGCCGCGCGACTCCGATGGGCCGGATCACCCTTTCAAATCTGAAACTGATTACGACTCAGACTCAGAGTGGCGTGCGAGAAGAGAGAGTTCTCGAGTCAGAACAGCAGTGGCGTTCCACCCTGGGTGAGAAGTTCGGAATTGACCTCTAGGCAATCGCCAATCGTTGCCAAGCGGGGTTTTGTTGTAGATTAACCCCGATGCGCAACGCTTTCATCATGGCGGTAGTTTTCGTGGCGTCCGTGGCCGCGCAGCGGACCGTTTCCTTCCCCACCTCCGACGGTGGCACCATCTTCGCCGATCTCTACGGAACCGGCACAAGAGCTGTCGTCCTCGTGCATGGCGGCCAATTCAACAAGGAAAGCTGGACCCCTCAAGCAAAACAACTCGTCGCCGCGGGCTACGAAGTGCTTGCCATCAACCTGCGCGGTTATGGCAAATCTCATGGACCCGGCGACTCTGATCCGATGGATGCCCCTTTACATCTCGACGTCATCGCCGCGGTTCACTATCTGAAAGAACACGGAGCAAAGAGTGTCTTCGTCGTCGGCGGCAGCATGGGAGGAAGCGCCGCGGGTGATGCCTCTATCTCTTCGCCGCCCGGAGAGATCGATCGGCTCGTCTTATTAGGCGCCGCTCCGAATCTTCCCGCTGACAAACTAAAGTCGCCGATTCTCTACGTTGTTGCCCGCGACGATGCAAACGACGACGGTCCACGCCTTCCCGGCATCCGCAAGCAGTACGAAATCTCACCCCAACCTAAGCGCCTAATTATCGTGGAGGGTTCTGCTCACGCCCAGTTTCTATTCCAAACCAATGAGTCCGAGAGAGTCATGAAGGCCATTCTGGACTTCATGTCTGGCAAGGCGGAAACTGGAGCGCGTTCAAAATAGCGCCGGCGTCCGGCTGGCTGTCGCGCAGGCATCTTGCCTCCGCCGCAGCCACCGACGAGTGGCTGTGGCCATTAAAAACCTTATTTTGCAATACGTTGCCGGTAGTTATTGTCCCGCGGCAAAACAAAAGGGCAGACTGTAGAGTCTGCCCACTCTTAAATCGCGGAAAGAACTACTTCATCGCAGCCACGCGCTTGCTCAAGCGGGACTTGTAGCGCGACGCGGTGTTCTCGTGCAGCGTGCCCTTCTGAATGGCTTTGTCGAGCGCGGATACAGTCTGCCGGTACGTCTGCTCGGCAGCAGCCTTGTCGCCCTTGGCGATGGTCTCGCGCAAATCGCGTAACTGGGTACGCAGGGTGGATGTGTTGGCGCGGTTCCGCGTGGTACGGCGTTCGGTTTGGCGGGCGCGCTTCAGCGCCGAAAGATGGTTTGCCATGTCTGCTTCGTTACCTTCGTGTCTTCAGAGAGATATTCGGGTGGGTCCGAATTTCTTATTATAGGGGAGCATCTCCAGAGCGGTCAAACAGTTGCGTCGAGCGTCCGCCCTTGAAGCACTGTCATTCCGAGCGAAGCGAGGAATCTGGTATGCAGCGGCACGACCCATCATGAGCGACACACTCAATCGCCTGAAAGTCCTGATCAACTCCTCGACGCCGATCGTCGTGATGGAAACATCCGAGGAAACGCTAGCCGTCAATATTGTGCGCTCCGCCTGCTCGGACTTGAACATGTCTGTTTTCGAGTGGAGCATCGCCGACGGTTTGGTGCGTTCAGGAAGCGGCGCTCCGGTGCAGTCAGCAGCGACGACTTCAACAACTTGGCAGCCGGTTCGCATGCAGCAGGCCCGTACCACTCTCAGCCCCTCAAGCAGCGAGGCCGATCGGTTGACTCGCGCAATGATGTCGTCACTAGGCTCCGAAGGATCTGCCGCAGCAGCCGCCGGGTCCATCTACAACACCCGGGAGCCAGTGCAAGCCTTGGCAAACATGGAGTCGATGACGGTCGAAGCCGTCTTCATCCTGAAAGATTTTCACCGCCACATGGATGACCCGGTCGTCGTGCGACGCCTGCGTGATGTCGGCCAAAAGTTCTCCGCGAATCGGCGCACTGTCATCATCACGGCGCCCGAGATCGCCGTTCCGCCGGAGTTAAGCAAGCTGGTTGAGTATTTCGATCTCCCTCTTCCGGATCTCGACCGGCTGCACGAGATCATCAAAGAAACATTTACCCGGTTGTCGAAAACCTACACGCTCAAGCTGCAACTCGATTCCCCCGGGGTCGACGCGATGGCCGCCAATCTACGCGGACTTAGCGAGGAAGAAGCTGAGCGCGCTATCTCGCAAGCGCTGGTGACGCGTTATGCTCTCTGCCCGGACACCATCACCGATGTGCTCGAAGCGAAGAAGCAACTGCTTCGGCATCCTGGAATGCTCGAATTCATTAACGCTTCCGACAACATGGCTGCAGTTGGAGGGCTTGAGAACCTGAAGCACTGGCTTGCGCAACGACGCGGCGCATGGGAAGATTCCGCCCGCGCATTCGGCCTCGAACCTCCGCACGGTGTCATCATTCTCGGCGTCCAGGGATGCGGCAAGTCTCTTTGTGCTCGCGCCGTAGCAGGCGAATGGAAGTTGCCGCTCGTGAAGTTTGACACTTCTGCCGTCTACGACAAATACATTGGCGAAACGGAAAAGCGAATCCGCAAAGTCTTTCAGGTCGCCGAAGGCCTCGCGCCGTGCGTCCTCTGGATCGACGAACTGGAGAAGGTTTTCGCCGGAAGCGGACCGGATTCCGCATCTGCCGACGCTGGCGTTTCTTCCCGTCTTCTCGCGTCGTTCCTATCGTGGATGCAGGACCGCAAGTCCCCGGTCTTTGTCGCTGCTACTTGCAATAACGTGACAGTGCTGCCGCCGGAGTTGATCCGTAAGGGCCGCTTCGACGAACTCTTCTTTGTCGACTTGCCGAATCAAGCTGAGCGCAAGCAGATCCTCTCGATCCAACTGACGAAGCGCAAACGCAATCCCGATGATTTTGATCTCGACAAGGTCGCTGCGGCCGCAAAGGGATATTCCGGGGCCGAAATCGATGCGGCCGTCCAGGGCGGGCTGTACGCGGCCTTTTCAGAAAAGAAACAGCTCACCACGCAGTCTCTGTTGGATGCGCTACGAACGACTGTTCCGCTTTCCACCACGCGCGCCGAGGAAATTGCCGAGCTCCGCGATTGGGCCCGGACCCGCGCCGTCCCTGCTTCCCTAAGCGATACAGAGGCGTCTCCTGCCTGAGGATATCCTCCCATTGACGGCTTGGGACCATCGGGGTACGCTTGAGGCAATGGTAGTCCTTCGCCCTCTGGGCGCGAAATTCGCAGCAACTCCCGTCTCTAAGCACAATTCTGTGTCGTCTGCGAGGTGGAGCAGGCATCAGCCGCCGTGTGTGCGCTCCGGCTGTCGCGGTTCGCTCAGCCCCTCGAGGTGGATGCGAGCCTACACCAACTTGACCTTACAAGCATGAAGAAGAGCATCGGGGTTGCCCCCAACATCGAAACGCTGTTCGGCACGCGCGACGAAAATGTGCGTGTGCTCGAGGACGGCCTGAACGTCACCATCAACCTGCGCTCGAATTCGATCGAACTCGAGGGCGCGGCGCGCGATGTCGCGCGCGCGGAGCAGGTCTTTGCCGACTACGAGAGCCTGCAGCGCTCCGGTCATACCTTTAATAACGGTGATCTCAACAGCATGCTGCGGGTATTGACGTCTGATCCCACATCAACGTTGCGGGGTCTGGCCGATGCCGGAAAGCAGCGTTCCTTCGGCCGCCGCACTGTTCAACCAAAGAGCAGCAACCAACGCCGCTATCTCGAAGCCATCGAAAACCATGACATGGTCTTCGGCATTGGCCCTGCCGGAACGGGCAAGACTTATCTCGCAGTTGCAATGGCAATCTCGGCACTGCTTGCCAAGCGGGTGAACCGCATCATCCTGGCGCGTCCGGCCGTGGAAGCTGGCGAGCGGCTCGGCTTTCTGCCCGGCACGTTGCAGGACAAGATTGATCCCTACCTCCGCCCTCTGTACGACGCGCTGTACGACATGCTCGACCCTGAAAAGGTGGATCGTTATCTCGAAAAAAACGTCATCGAGATCGCGCCCATCGCCTTCATGCGCGGACGCACGTTGAACGATTCATTTGTGATTCTTGACGAGGCGCAAAACACCACCTCGGAACAGATGAAGATGTTCGTCACCCGTCTCGGTTTCAACTCCAAGGCCGTCATCACGGGAGACATCACGCAGATCGACCTTCCCAACGCGCGCCGCAGCGGATTGCTCGAAGCCATCGATGTTTTGAATAGTGTCGATGGTATTTCGTTCGTGAACTTCGATGAAGGCGATGTAGTCCGGCATCATCTGGTTCAGCGAATTGTCCGCGCCTATGACGAACACAAAACGCGCGTCGCAGACCAGCAGATGATGCTGCTGGCAGAACCGAAAAGCGCGGAAGCAACCGCGCCACCCGATAAATCCGCAGCGGTTGGCGGAGATTTCGACGGCGAAGCTCAGAAGTAGTTCGCATTGAATGGGGAGGGCGCCTACTAAGCCCTCCTTATCTTTTGCGAGCCTAGAACGAAAGGTTTGAAGGGTTGGTCATCCTGCAGAAGAAAGTAGCGGGGCTGAGCGGGGAAGCGCTGCAACGTTTCGTGTTGCGTGCCCGCCGGGGCACGGGTCTGCGGGGGCGCGTGAACGTGCTGATCACAACCGATACGGTCATGCGCTCACTCAATTCGCGGTTTCGGGGAAAGCTCAAAGCGACCGATGTTCTTTCGTTTCCGTCCGACCCGGATCATGGGAATAGTGGCCTTGCGGGCGAGTTGGCTGTGTCTGCCGAAATTGCGCGAAGGAATGCGGCCCTTCTGGGACATTCCGCTGCCGAAGAAGTGAAGATCCTGATACTGCACGGCATCCTGCATCTGGCAGGCTACGACCACGAGCGAGATAATGGAGTTATGGCGCGGAAGGAAGCGAAGCTACGTCGGATCCTCCATCTGCCTGTTTCCCTTATCGAGCGAAATTCCCCTCGCAATCTCTCAAAGGCTGCTTCGGGAACGAAACCAGTGCGGAGGACCACATGATCCTCGCGCTTTCATTTGCGCTGGCAGTTCTCATCGCGCTGCTGACGCTGGTTTCTTATGTTGATCGCGTGTATCAGGAAGCGGGAAAGTTTCTTTCACGCGACTTTCAGGACAACATTGACGCCTTTGAGCAAAAGATAGAACCCAAGCTCAGCGTCGGCCGTTCGCGGGCGGCACTATCCATGGCGGTTCTCTCGCAGCTCACGACCGCAACCATCGCATTGCTCATCGGATATCTCGTTTTCAGCGACCCGTCATGGACGATTTACGAAGTGCTGCAAGCGGCAATCAGCTTGTTGTTAATCGTCATCGTGTGCAATCGCTTCTTGCCGTATGTGTTCTTCTCGCGGACGAAAGGCGAGTGGTTGATCCGCTGGACTGCGATCCTTCGCGGATTGATTTATCTCGCCATGCCGGTAACGATCGTGGTCGGATTTCTTCAATCGGTCGCTTCATTGACGAAGGAGAACACTCGCGAGCAGCCGGAAACCGCAACCGAAGCGGTCGATGCATTGATTGAAGCTGGACAGGAAGAGGGCATAATTCAGGAGACCGATCGCGACCTGATTCAATCAGTGGTTGAATTCAGCGGGAAAACCGTTCGTGAAGCGATGAAGCCGCGCCCGGCAATGTTTGCGGTTCCAACCAATACCACCGTGGAACAGTTAATCGAGAAGCTGCGTGTCAAGCACTACTCGCGCGTTCCGGTGTACGAAGGCACGGTCCACAACATCAAGGGAATCGTCTACGCACAGGATGTCCTGCAAGTTCCGGACAGCGAGGCCCACTTCCGCGCAGTCGACTCCATCATGCGGCGCGATGTGCACTTCGTTCCCGAGAGCAAACTGGGAAGCGATCTGCTGCGCGAAATGCAGAAGCAGAATATTCGCATGGCGATCGTCGTCGACGAGTACGGAGGCGTCGCCGGACTGGTCACGATCGAAGATCTAGTGGAAGAGATTGTGGGCGAGATCCGGGACGATCACGACAAACCAGAGATCGTCCGCGAAGGGGATCGCTCGTTCGTCGTCTCCGGAGGCATGGATGTGGACCGGCTCGACGAGCTATTCGGCATCAGGCCGGAGGGGAAGGACTCAGCCACCATAGCCGGACTTGTGAGCGAGTTGGCTGGCCGCATTCCCAGCAAAGGCGAGGCTGTGGAAGACGACGGCTTACGCTTCGAAGTGCTGGAATCCACCGACCGCAAAGTAGAGCGCGTGCGGATCACCTCCATTCCTCAGCAGCAACAGTTGAAAGTGATATAGTGCGCGCCAGACTTCGGACCGTGGACCTCAGACCTCGCACGCTCTTTCATCTCGAACTACGCTTGGGTCCGAGGTCCGCAGTCTGAGGTCGAGTTTTTTATGCCATTTCGCTCTGGTTTCGTCTGCATTCTCGGTCGCCCGAACGCCGGCAAGTCCACCCTCCTCAACGCATTGGTCGGGGAGAAGCTGGCGATCATTTCGCCCAAGGCACAGACGACGCGAAACCGCATCCAAGGCATCGTCAACGTTCCCAAGCGCAATGGCAAGGGTGGGGCGCAGATTGTACTGATTGACACTCCGGGCGTTCACAAGCCCGACAGTTCGCTCGGACGCAAGATGATGGTGGAAGTGCGTGAGGCACTGGAAGGGTGCGATCTCGTGCTGCTTCTGATGGATGTCACGCACAAGATTGACCCTAGGGATCAGTTCGCCATCGATCTGTTGAGGCGGATGGGCGCCAGGGCTTTCCTGGTGCTGAACAAGATCGACCTGATCAAAGAGAAATCGCGGCTGCTTCCGCTGATCGAGGAATACCGGAAACT
>Ga0335079_10000192_pt1 | contig 71402 bp, 65 predicted proteins | sample Lox_Sample_33_FD_206719 | JGI IMG/M metagenome (GOLD analysis project Ga0335079, IMG submission 206719) | Soil microbial communities from Loxahatchee National Wildlife Refuge, Florida, United States - Lox_Sample_3.3 | ecosystem: Environmental > Terrestrial > Soil > Wetlands | place: USA...
TCGCCAAGCGCTCCACCACATCGATGGCCTGATCGCGCTCGGCGCGCGGGGTCTTTAGAAACTTGAGCCGCGCCGGCGTTGCGTAAAAAAGATCACGCACTTCCACTCGCGTGCCCACGGATTGAGCTGCCGGCTTGAGCGCACTCTTGCCGCCGCCTTCGACCGCAACCGACCAAGCCTCGCCCGCGCCGCGCCGGCGACTCGCGAGCGTGAGCCGGCTCACCGCACCGATCGACGGCAGCGCCTCGCCGCGGAACCCGAGCCAGCGAATGTCGAGCAGTTCGTCGTCCGGCAGCTTCGAGGTGCAGTGGCGTTCGACCGCAAGCGTCAATTCCTCGGCCGTCATGCCGATGCCGTCGTCACTCACCACGATCAGGCGCTGGCCACCCTCTTGTACCGTCACCTCGATGCGCTTGGCACCGGCATCGATCGCGTTCTCCACCAGCTCCTTTACCGCCGCCGCCGGGCGTTCGATCACTTCGCCGGCGGCGATGCGATTGACCAGGACGGGCGGGAGCTGGCGGAGCGTCATGCGGAAGGGCGTTTCTGCGGCCGGTATTGCAAACAGTGTAAGTCCGAGACAAGGGCCAAATCCAGTTCCGCGCTCATGCGACGATTAGGCCCGGCTTGTCGCCCAGATGACGGATTCAAAACCATAGAGCGCCCACGTGCCTCCCGTCCGCGATACTTCCCGGCGGAGTGCACTAATGGGCTCGTACAGCAGCCCGAAGAACGCGGGGAGGAACGGGCGATAGCGGCATGCGCTGAACTCGAATTCCATGTCCAGTGCGCGCAAATCTTCGACCACGGCATGCCACGACAGAAGATGCTGGTGCGTCGAGTCGTCGAAGAAATTCAAACACCCTCCCCGATGCGGGAAGCGTGCGCTTGCTTCACAGGGAAACGACAGATACATGCGCCCGCCGGGCTTGAGCACCCCGACCATGGCTTTCAGTACCGCTCGATGATCATCGCAATGCTCGAGATTGTGGGAGCTGACCACTCCGTCGATGCTGCCGGAAAAGCGATTGATTTCCTCGACGAAGCCGCTCGGCGTGGTGATGTGATATTCGTCGGCCGCATCGATCGAAGCCGCTTCCTGACGATAGTCGGCGACATCGATGCCGATGTAATAGAGATCGCGTCTTATCCATCTGGAAAAGGCCGGGGATTCGTTGCCACAGCCAACGTCGAGAATGCGCCCACCGCGCGGCAAAGATCGGATGAAAGTCCCCTTACCGTGATGGCTTTCGAGTAAGTGATGCTTCCTGAACAGCACTCGCCCATCCACGGACGCAGTAGAATGGTTGACCTAAGCGGCTCGATACTTTGATTATAGAATCCATCGATCCCGCTATTAAACGCGAATCGACAGAAAACGATCAGTCGACCGATCGCCAATACATGTGATCGATTGCCGTTTCTATCCAAGGCAGCAAAAACTACCTAGGCGGGCGATTGCGCCCTTTCCTTCCCCATCGCGCCAAGGTGGCGGCGCGCCAGCACTTTTCCGTGCTCGACGGCGGGCTGGCCAAAGGGCGAAATTCCCAGGAGATCCGCCGCCATCAGTGTCTCCAGCAGGAAATGCATGAAGAGCGCGCCGAGGCTCTCCTCGTTGAGCGCCCGGAGCCGGATCACGCGGGTCGGCCGGCCGCGCTGCATCAATGATTCGGCGGTCGCGACCTGCTCGGCTTCGAGGAGATCGCCCATGGTGCGTCCCGAGAGGTAAGCGAGGTCCGGGTCGGATGCCGTCAATTCCGACCCCACGCGCTCGCCGCGCCCGGTTTGGTCGAGCATCAGCAGGGTCAACACCTTGTCGGCGGGACCATCGAGATAGAGCTGGAGCTGGCTATGCTGGTCGACGGTGCCGAGAGCGCGCACGGGGGTCGTACCCTTGCCTTCCTTGCCGAGGCTCTCGGCCCAGAGTTGGCGGTACCAGAGCCCGAAGCTCGCGAGGCGATCGACGTAGGGCATCAGCACGCTGATCTTGAGTCCGCGGTGCTCGGCGAGCCCCATCACCACGGCGGCGCCCACCGCAACCGCGCTGTCTCGGGGATTTTCGGCGGCGAGCGTCTCGCGCAACACCACTTCGGCGCCGCGACGCGCCGCGACCGCGTCGAGCCCGGCGATCAGCGCCGGCAGCATCCCGGTATTGGTGAGCACCGAGAAACGGCCGCCGATCTCGGGATCGTGGTCGATACAGTGAATTGCTTCACGCTCGGCAAGGCGGCGCATCGGGTTTGCCGTCGGTTCGGTGACCACCACGCAGTGCCGCGCGAGCGCGTCGCGGCCGCACCGGTCGTTCAAGCGTTGCAGCAGGATCAAAAACTGCATCAGGGTTTCCGCGGTCCCGCCCGATTTCGAGATCGCGATCACCCCGGTATGCGCGAGGTCGAGGGCGCCAAGCAATTCCTCGAAAGTCGCAGGATCGATATTGTCCATGAAATGCATCCGAGGCGATGCGCCGCGCGCGGCGAGCGCGCAGAGGGTCTGCCCGCCCAGACTGGAGCCACCGGTGCCCAGCACGACCACGTCGGCAAAGCGCCGGAACTGGGTGGCGATCGGCCTGAGCGCTCTCAGATCATCGCGCAGCGCGGGGAGCGCCAGCAGTCGTTCACTGCCCTCGCGGTGCAATCGCCGGAGCTTGTCGAGCGAGGGGCGTAAGCGATGCAGAACCGCCGACAATTCGCCCGCGCCGAGGCCCACGGCACCCACCCGATCCAGCAGGCAGCCGGCGACATCGTGGCGATAAAGCATGCGATCCCTCCAGAAAAGGTGTGCACGGATAACGCTGCTGTCGTCGGCGGAATTCCGGAGAGGCGTTCAGGATTCCTGCGGCCGCATGCGGCCATGCACACCCGCGACCACGATCCCCGCCAATTGCCGGATGCTGATCGCGTTGCGCGGGAACTCCAAGACGACGTGCAACAGACTTAAGAACAGCAAGACCCGGAATCCCAAGGCGTAATCGTAGAAGTAGAGCCCGGTCGCGGCGACGCCGAGCGCGCTCACGCCCACAAGCCGCCACGCCGGTACGTCTCGCCATCGGATCACGTCCGCCTTAATAAACCAATTAAGGTAGTGATAGGTGTAGACAAAGGAGAGCAATCCGGCGAAACGATGATCGAGCGGCCAGTCGGCCATCCCGACGACCTTGCCCAACGCAGGCGCAACAGACGCAAAATAGGGCCAACCTGCCCGATCCAATTCAAGCCATCGCACCGGCGCATCGGGCGGAAGCGCGAGGATGAGCGCGATCGAAGCGAGGTAAATCAAGACCAGCGCCGCCTGGCTCAAACTGCGCGCCCGGTGCGCGCCGACGATCATGAACACAAGCGTGAACAACGAGACATGAATGAGGGTCGGCAACAGCGCCGCTGTCACGGCGATGAAGAGGTCCTGGGTGAAGATCATCCAGGTCAGCACCGCCGCGGCAATACCCACCAGCGCGCGTGTGCCCCAACTCATCCGTGCCGAAGCCAACGCGCCGAACAAGAGTCCCGACCAGATCAGCAAGCCCGAAGCTCGCCAGGTCGAGACGTTGACGGCGACGATTGCCACGAGCGCCAGCACCAATGCAAGCGGGCGCCAGGGCATGAAATAGCGACGCTCATGCAACCATGAAATCTCGGTGAGATAGTGAACCGGCCCCAGCACGGCATACGAAAGCAGAAGCAATTCGAACGGCAGAACATAGGCGAGCAAAAGCGCCGCCACCATTAGGCTCAAGTGGATCACATCGGCGCGCGGCATCAACGATCTCGCCAGCCCTCTAGATAGAGACGAGACGATAGGGATTGGCGCATCCACGCGCAAGAGAGGCCGCGGAGAGTATTACGCCCATGAGGCGATGGTCGCCGACGGCCATGATCCCAGCCGGCCGGTGTGCGGCATGGTGCGAGCGGGCCAGCTCAAAACATGTCGAGGATCGAGGTGCTCTTCTTGCGCTCGATGGTGGGCGGAGGTCCCGCCTGCTCGCTGGGAGCAACTGGTTGGCCCGCGGCCTGCGCCTGCTTGATCCGCTCCGATTCCTTGGTGGCATCGACCGGTTGATCTGATTTGAGCGGTGGCGTCGGACGCCAGAACAAGAGCTGATCGGCGAAGGTGCGCTCGTCGTCGGGCGCCACCTCGCGATCGTGATTGATCTCTTGACGGATATTGGGATCGGTAGTGCCGGCACCTGCGTCACGCAAAAAATCGGTCTCGCCGTTGCTGCGTGCGGCGGCGGCGGGCGGCAAAGTGCCCTGCGGCCCACCAGCGGCGTGGAACACGGCGCCGCGGGCGCGGTCCTCGGGCGTCACCTCCTGCGTCGGCGCAGCGCCCGGCTGCGGCGGTCGCATGGAAAAATCAGGCGGTACGGCCAGCGGAGCGCGCGCAACCACGGTAAATTCGTCGGGTATCGACTTATCGAGCCCAACGGCCTGGCGCAAATCCTGGCAGGCGCAGAGCGTCACGGCAGCGAGTGCCAGCGCGGGAATGGCAAGAGGCGTCTTCACGGCCCGTCAGTCTCTATTCGGCTCACGTCCAATTCCATCCAAGGCCCTCTAATTATTATGTTTTGGCCGGGCAAGCAAGCTCTCCGTAAGCAGCAGAAGCACGCCGACGAAGACCGCGGAATCCGCGAGGTTGAACGCCCAGAAATGAATATCGCTCCAGTGAAAGTCGAGAAAATCCCGTACCGCGCCCCACCGCAGGCGATCGGTCAAATTGCCAAGCGCACCACCGCAAATCAGCCCGATGCCGAGCGCCACCAGCGCGCTCTCGCTGCGCCACATCCAGACCTGCAACGCCACCACGATCGCGACGACCAGCGCCGAAAGCAGCAGCACACCCAGAGATGACCCGCTGCGCAGCAGGCCGAAGCTCACTCCGGTATTCCAGGTCAAGACGAGGTTGAAGAAGGAGGTCAACTGATGCTGCCCGGGGACACCGGAAAAATAGTCCGCGACCCACCCCTTGCTTAGCTGATCGGCGAGCAACACCAGGAGACTCACCGCCACACTCACGACACGGATCACTGTGTCCCCGCTCCGCCGAGATGCTCCACCGCGTCGGCGCAGCGCCGACAGAGATCGGCGTGGGCGGCGACCGTACCCACCTCCGGCAGCACGCGCCAGCAGCGCTGGCACTTGTCGCCGGGTGCGCGCTCGATCACGACGCCCACCTGCGCCACCTCCGGAAGCGAGAAGGCGGCTTCCGGCGGCGGAGCGAAGGCGACGCTGCCGGCCGAGGTGATGCAAAGCTCGGCGAGATCGACGCCCGCGAGCGCGTCTCGATAGGAATCCGGCACGTAAAGCAGCGCCGCTGCTTGCAGCCCGGAACCGAGGCGCTTTTGCGCGCGTTCCACTTCGAGAGCGCCGGTCACGACCCGACGCAGGTCACGGAGCGACTGCCACTTGCGTCCAAGCTCGTCATCACGCCAGGACGACGGCACATCCGCATAGCACTCCAAGTGCACGCTCACATCGGGCGCCTCGCCGTGGCGGGTAAGCCACGCTTCCTCGGCGGTGAAGCACAGCGCCGGCGCGAGCCAGCGCGCGAGGCAATCGAAGACGCGATCCATCACGGTGCGCGCGGCGCGGCGGCCGCGATCGTCGGGCCGATCGCAGTAAAGCGAATCCTTGCGCACGTCGAAGTAGAACGCGGACAGGTCGACGGCGCAGAAATTGTGCAACGCCGTGAACATGCTGTGGAACTGATAGGCCTCGGCGGTCTCGCGCACTTCCGCGTCGATCTCCCAGAGCCGGTGCAGGACCCAACGCTCCAGTTCCGGCATGTCGCTTTCCGGCAGCCGCTCGCTCTCGGAAAATCCCGCCAACGCCCCCAGCAAATAGCGCAGCGTGTTGCGCAGTCGCCGATAGACGTCGCCGTGGTGTTTCAGAATTTCCGGCCCGATGCGGAGGTCTTCGGAGTAGTCGGACGCCACCACCCAAAGTCGCAAGATGTCGGCGCCGCTCTTCGAGACCACGTCTTGCGGCGAGACCACGTTACCGAGCGACTTCGACATCTTGCGGCCCTGCTCGTCCAGCACGAAGCCATGCGTCAGAACGGCTTCATAGGGCGCTCGCCCGCGGGTGCCGCAAGATTCGAGCAACGAGGAATGAAACCATCCGCGGTGCTGATCCGATCCTTCGAGGTAGAGCGAGGCCGGCCATTTAAGCTCGGGACGCTGCTCCAAGACGAAGCTGTGCGTCGAGCCAGAATCGAACCAGACATCGACGATGTCGGCGACGCGCTCGTATTGCGCGGCGTCGTATCGATTGCCAAGGAACTCCGCGGGATCGGCGGTGAACCAGATGTCGGCACCGTGCCGCTCGACCGCGGCGGCGACGCGATCGACCACCGCCTGATCGCGCAGCGGCTCACCCGTCTGCTTGTGCACGAACACCGCGATCGGCACGCCCCAGGCGCGCTGGCGCGAGATGCACCAGTCGGGCCGGCTTTCTATCATGGCGCGTATGCGATTGCGCCCCTGCGCCGGTATCCAGCGCGTCTCGTCTATGGCTTTCAGCGCCTTCTCGCGAAGACCGTTGATCTCCATGCCGATGAACCATTGCGGCGTGTTGCGGAAGATCAGCGGTGCCTTGGAGCGCCAGGAATGCGGATAGGAATGGGTAAGCTTGCCACGCTGCAGCAGCGCGCCCGCCGCGTCGAGCGCCGCGATCACCTTTTCATTCGCGTCGCCCGGCTTACCGTTCGGCCGGTAGACCGCGGCTCCCGCGAACAGCGGCACGTGTGGATAGTAGGTGCCGTCGCCCGCGACCGTGTCCGCGACTTCGAGGCCGTGGCGCTGTCCGAGCAGGAAGTCGTCGAGCCCGGCGCCCGGCGCGATGTGCACGAAGCCCGAGCCGTCGGTGTCGGTGACGAAGTCGCCGGGATAGAGCGGCACGTCGAAATCGTAGCCTTGGCCGCGCAGAGGATGGCGGCAGACGGTCCCCGCGAGGTCGGCGGCCTTGATGGTTTCGAAACGCCCTTCGAGTACCCCGACCTCGTGCTCGAGCGCCGGAAAGCGCGCCTGCGAGACCACCAGCTTCTCGCCGACTTTGGCACGACTGCTCTCGGCCACCCGTATCACCTCGACGACCAGATAATCAAAGCTGGGCCCGTAGGCGATCGCGCGATTGCCGGGGAGCGTCCAGGGCGTCGTGGTCCAGATCACGACCGAGGCGCCTTGGAGCGGGGGCTGCGAGGCCTTGATCACGGGGAACCGAACCCAGACCGTGGTCGAGACGTGGTCGTGATATTCGATCTCGGCTTCCGCAAGCGCCGTCTGCTCCACCACCGACCACAGCACCGGCTTCGAGCCCTTGAAGAGCCCGCCATTCATCAGGAACTTGCCGATCTCGCGCACAATCTGCGCCTCGGCGGCATAGGCCATGGTGGTGTAGGGATTTTCCCAATCGCCGTCGACGCCGAGACGGCGGAACTCCTCGCGTTGCACATCGATCCAGTGCGCGGCAAATTCGCGGCACTCCCGGCGGAACTGGTCTATCGGCACCTCGTCCTTGTTCCGCTTCGCCGCGCGGTACTTCTCCTCGATCTTCCATTCGATGGGGAGACCGTGGCAGTCCCAGCCCGGCACATAGATTGCGTCCTTGCCGAGCTTTTGCTGCACCCGGTTCACCACATCCTTCAGGATTTTGTTGAGGGCGTGGCCGATATGCAGATTGCCGTTGGCGTAGGGAGGGCCGTCGTGGAGCACGAATTTGTCGCGCCCGCCGGCGACGGCGCGGGCACGGCGATAAAGGTCGTTGCGGCGCCAGCGCTCCAGCAATTGCGGCTCGCGCTTCGGCAGGTCGCCGCGCATGGGAAACGCGGTCTCGGGCAGGAAGACGGTCGGTTTGTAATCGGTGGCCATGGGCTCGGGCTCGGACTGTCAGCTTGAGAGGGCCGCCACGGGCGGGGCGCAGCGGCAAAGCGGGTGCGGTGCCGGCCCTCAGATGAGGGCCGGGCGGCTAATTCGGGAAAGGCGCCGTCTATAAGCCTGAGCCATGGGCCGCGAACATAGGGGAAGCCGGCCCCGGGCGTCAACGGAGGCGCGTTCACGGCCCCTCCCGTGCCGAAACCGGCCGTCGCCATTGACCCCGCAACCTAACTGTCTATAGGATTATAAACGGTTACAGTGGACCCGAGGGAGGCGGCGGATGGCGAGCTCCAAGGTTCAGTGCCGGACATCGGCGATGCTGGGTTTGATCGTGCTGGTCTCTCTTGCAGATGTGGCACCGGTCAAAGCGGCGGAGTCCGATCCGCTCTATCAGTCGACCGTGATCGTGACGGGCTATGACATGCGCAGCCGCCCCGGCGGCTTCGCACGCGCGCTCCGCGACGTGCTCGTCAAGCTGTCGGGCGACCCTCGGCTTGAGAAGGACCCGCGCGTCGCCGAGCTCGGCAAGCACGCGGATTCAATGGTCACGTCTTTCGACTATGTCGACCTGATGGCGGGCATCAAAGTGCACGACGACCAGGGCACCTACGATCGCTCGTACAATCTGACCGTCCGCTTCGATCCCGCGCGTATCGATCAGACTCTGGCCGGGCTGGGCCAACATCCCTGGCGCGGCACGCGGCCGGTGGTGGTGCCAGTGATCGCCATGCACGGCCCAAAGGGCGCTTATCTCGTGCGCGCCGAGGATCCCGCCACCGCGGACCAACGCCAATCCTTCGCGATTATCGCGCGCGACTACTCGCTGAACGCCCGCATACCGACCGAGGCCGAGCTTGCGGCTTGGGGCGCGAGCGCCGAGGGCGCGCCGGCCGCTCCGCCGGCCTCACGCGATGACGAAGCCATTGTCGCCGGGACGCTCGTCTTCGAGGATGGGGTCGGCTGGAATGGTACTTGGGCCATGCGCTCGCGTGGAACCGACTACACCTGGAAGGTGGTGGGCGTGAACTACGACGAGGCCTTCCGTGACGCGGTGCGCGGCGTGCTCCGCATCGCGTCCGGCCACGATTCTCCGGAGTGATTCCTATCCCTCATCCAGGATCGCTCGCGCCGCCTTCGCATCCTCAACGATCTGCGCCTTCAGGGCATCGAGTCCCGCGAATTTTCGCTCGGGCCGCAGGTATTCTACGAGGGCCACGCGAATGTGGCGGCCATAGAGGTCGCCGGCAAAATCGAACAGATGTGCCTCGAGGCGGAGATCGGTCCCGCCCAGCGTCGGCCGCGTGCCGAGATTGGCGGCACCGTCGTGCCAAGTGAGCGCGCCCGATCGGTCCTCGATGCCGACCCGCACTGCATAGACGCCGCCCGCCGGGCGCAGGTAATCGCCGAGGCTCAGATTGGCGGTCGGAAAGCCGATGGTGCGGCCGCGCCGGTCGCCGGTCTCGACCCGACCTTCGATCTCGAAGGGATGGCCGAGAAGCCGCGCCGCTTCGCGTGGTTTCCCGGCCGTGAGCAACTCGCGAATCCGCGTCGATGAGAACACGGCGCCGCCCTCGGCCGCGATCGGCTGCAACACGCTGACGCCGAACCCGAAGCGAGCGCCCAGCTCCTGCAGGAGCGCGGGCGTGCCGCCGCGGCGATGGCCAAAGTGAAAGTCGTACCCCACCACCACGTGGCGCGCGGCCAGTCCCTCGACCAGGAAGCGGCGGACGAAATCCTCGGCGCTGACGCTCGAGAGCTCGCGGTCAAAATGCAGCACCAGCAGCAAATCGACGCCGAGGGCCTCGATGCGGTGCACCTTGGCGCGAAACGGCGTCAGCCGGAAGGGCGGCGCCTGCGGGTGAAAGACCTGAACGGGGTGCGGCTCGAAAGTCATGAGCGCAAGCGGCGCGCCTTCGCGCCGCGCGATCTCGCGCGTGTAATCGAGCACGGCGCGATGCCCCAGATGCACGCCGTCGAAATTGCCGACCGCCACCACCGATCCGCGGTCGGCGGTATCGACATCGGCGGGATGGCGGAGAATGCGCATGGGCGGGCTCACCGCCCCTCAGATCCTCTGCGACAATGCGCGCTCAAGGAAACGGCTCCTTGCGCAGATTGAAGGCGATGGAGATGCGCGTCTCGGAACCGCGGTGCGGGTTCACCATGTGCGGAATATAGCTCGGGAACAGCACCATCAGCCCCGGCTCGGGCACCACATAGACGACCTCGGGCACGGTGATGGGGAAAAAGGTGCTGGCGCGGCCCTGGCACGGGTCCCAGAGGCTCAGGGGCGTTGCCTCCTCATCGCCCGGCACCATGCCGGTGTCCACGTAGTAAGTGCCGGACCAGGTCGCACCGGGATGCGTGTGCGGCCGGTTGAAGTCACCGTGCCGGTTCACATTGGCCCAGGCCTGGATGACCCAGCCGAAGGGTTTGGGCTGGCGCCCGTAGCCCATGAACACAAGTCCGCTCGCGTGATTGCCGAATTGCACCACGCGCTCCATCAGCGTCTTGCCCGCTTCGCCGCAAAATTCGAGCTGCCCCACCTCGGAATGCCAGCCGCCGATGTTGCTGCGCCCGCGCCCCGCGTGTTTTGCCTCCTCGGCGAGAATCGCGCGGCGCAGTTGCGCGTTGAGCTCGGCGCAGTTGTCCCAGGTATGGCGCAGGAATGGATGCGGAAAGATGAATTCGATCCCCGTGCTATTCAGCTCGGCCATCAGGGTCCCCGCAGCTGTAACGACCGGCCGAGCCTAGCAGCGCCGGTCACCCGCGGAAACCATGGCTGTCAGCGGCAATCAGCCGCGCACGGGGACCACGACCAGGGCGTCGCCGTCGATCACCACCGTCTCCCCCACGTGGCAGACGGTCTTGAGCGCCACTCGGGCCTTTTCGCGGATGATGTCGATTACCGTAACCGTGGCACGCACGGTGTCGCCGATCCTGACCGGCGCGCGGAACACCAGGTTCTGCTTCAAATAGATCGTGCCGGGACCTGGGAGCTTGGAAGCGATGGCGGTCGAGAGGAAGCTCGCGGACAGCATCCCATGGACGATGCGGCCGCCAAACGGTGTTTTCTCCGCATAGTCCTGATTCATATGCACGGGATTGCTGTCGCCGGAGACCCCCGCGAATAGCACCAGATCGGCCTCGGTGATGGTCCGCGCATAACTTGCGGTCATGCCGACCATTAAATCTTCCAGCGTGTAGCCAGCTTCGGCGAGCCGAACCGGACGCACGTCATCCATGGCAATACCTCTGCGCCGCCACAAAACCCGCGACCGGTGTGAGTCCCCCCGGACGTTGTGCGCCGCACGGTAACCGCTCGCGTTAAAATCCGCAAGATTAAGTGTAGCATCAAGCGGTTAACGCGGGGTTGAGTAACTGGGGTCCTCTCGCAGTGGCGAGATAATAACTCTCATTGCCCAATCCCTTGCGGCAACGCGATCGGCGCTTCCCCCAACGTGCAAACCGCATCAGGTTGAGTATACTTGCAAATTCTCGGGCGGCCGGCGCCGTTCCGTGACGAAAAAGGGAGGGGAAATCACATGCGCAAGGCTCTCTCATCCGGGCTGCTGGCGCTGGGGATGGCACTGACCGCGGGTGCCGCGGATGCATCGACGTTGCGCATCGCGCTCAGCCAAGACCCGGACGCGCTCGACCCCGCCGTCGGCATCACTTATGTCGGCCGAGTCGTGTTCGCGAGCGTTTGCGACAAGCTGATCGACATCGACGCGAAGCTCAACTACGTGCCCCAGCTCGCGACGGAATGGTCGTGGTCGGCGGACAACCTCACCCTCACCATGAAGCTGCGCCAGGGGGTCAAATTCCAGGACGGCGAGACCTTCGATGCGGCAGCGGTCAAGGCCAATATCGAGCGCTACCAGAACGCGCCCTTCTCCAAGCGCAAGGCCGAGCTCAAATCGGTGCAAAGCGTCGAGATCATCGACCCCGCGACCGTGGCCTTTCATCTCTCCAAGTCTGATGCCTCCCTGCTCGGCATTCTCTCGGATCGCGCGGGAATGATGGTGGCGCCCAAGGCCGCCGCGGACGCCGGCGAAAAATTCTCCGATCATCCCGTCTGCGCCGGGCCGTTCAAATTCAGCTCCCGCGTGGCGCTCGAAAAAATCGTGCTCGAAAAATTCGACGGCTACTGGAACAAGGACGCGATCCATGTGGATCAGATCGTGTTCACGCCGGTCCCCGACGGCAGCGTCCAGCTCGCGAACTTGAAGTCGGGCGGCTTTGACATCGTCGGACTGGTGCCGACCGACGTGCCGTCGGTGCGCGAGGACAAGAACCTGAAATTGGTGCAGAGCCCGGCGGTCTTCTACTACACAATTTCGATCAACACCAACAACGGGCCGCAGTCCAAGAACCCGCTCGGCGAAAACCCGAAGGTGCGCGAGGCCTTCGAGGCGGCAATCGACCGCAAGGTTCTCAATCAAGTGGTGTTTAACGGAGAGTTCGTGCCCAACAATCAGCCGATCCTCCCGGACTCGACCTACTACGATCCCGACCATCCGGTGCCGCCGCGCGATCTCGACAAGGCAAAGCGGCTCCTGAAGGAGGCTGGTGCCGAGCATCCCTCCTTTACGCTGCTCGCGGCCAACAGTCCGCTCGATCTCCAAGTCGCGCAGGTGATCCAGTCGATGATCGGCGAGGCCGGTTTCGACATGAAGATTCAGGCGACCGAGGCAAATACCCTCACCAGCGCGACCCAGAAGGGCGACTATCAGGCGACCCTGGTGTTCTGGAGCGGCCGGCCGGACCCCGACGGCAATATCAGCATTTGGCTGCAATGCGACGGATTCCTCAACTGGGGCAAGTATTGCAATGCCCAGCTCGACGACGCGCTCGCCAAGGCGCGCCAGACCACGAAACCGGAGGAGCGGCTGGTGCAGTACAAACGCGCCGCGGACATTTACCTCGCCGACCGGCCGCACATCTTCCTCTACAACATCAAATGGCTCTGGGGCACGACCGCGAAACTCGAGGGCTTCGCGCCCGGCGTCGATGGCTTGATCCGCCCGCAGGGCATGACGCTGAAGCCATAGAGCCCTGCGACTGGCGACAAGGGGACCGGGGGAGATTTGATGGAGGTCGCATGACCGCTGCTCCCGAAGAGCTGCTGCAAGCCCTGCACTTCGACAAGGATGGCCTGGTCGCAGCGATCGCGCAGCAGCACGAGACCGGCGAGGTGCTGATGCTCGCCTGGATGAATCGGGCCGCGATCGAGGAGACACTGGCGAGCGGCCGGGTCTGTTATTGGTCGCGTTCGCGCCAGTCGCTTTGGCGCAAGGGGGAGCGTTCGGGCCAAGTCCAGCGCCTGGTCGAGATGCGCGTCGATTGCGACGGTGATGCCTTGCTGCTGCTGGTGGATCAAACAGGGGTCGCCTGTCACACGGGGCGGCGCAGTTGCTTCTTCAGGGCGGTGCGCGCGGGCGCACTCGAGACCATCGCCGAGCCGCGGGTGGCACCGGAGACGCTATACGGCGCCGAGGGATAAGACCGATGCGGCTCCTCATCGCCATGATGAAGCACGAGACCAATACCTTTTCTCCCGTGCGCACGGATTGGCGGCGATTTCTCGATTGGGGCTCCTATTTCGGCGCCGATGCCCGGCGCGCCTTCGAGGGAACGGCGATGCCGTTCGGCGCTTACCTGAACCTTGCGCGCGAGATCGGGGCCGAGGTGGAAACCCCGCTTGCCGCGGAGGCGATGCCGAGCGGTCCGGTTGCGGCCGAGGCCTACGAAACCATGGTGACGGCGATACTCGACGGCGTGCGGCGGGGCTGCGACGCCGCAATGCTCGATCTGCACGGCGCCATGGTGGCGGAGACGACACCCGACGGCGAAGGAACGTTGCTTGAGCGCATGCGCGCGATCGCCCCTGACCTGCCGATCGCTGTCACCTGCGACCTGCACGCCAACCTCACCGAAAAGATGGTGCGGAATTCGACAGCGCTCATCGGCTACAAGACCTATCCGCACGTGGACATGGCGGAGGTCGGCGAGCAGGTGGGGCGCATCCTCCTGCGCGCACTTGCGGGCAAAGTAAGGCCGGTGATGGCTTGGGAGCGCCGGCCGCTATTGGCACAGACGCTCCGCATGGGAACTGATGACGAGCCGATGCGAGAGTTGATCTCCATGGCGCGGCAGGAAGAACAGCAGGGGTTGTTGGCAGCGACGGTCTTCGGCGGTTTCCCGCTCGCCGACATGACGGACGCCGGCATGTCTGCGATCGCTGTCGCCGACGGCGAGCGCGGTCCGGCGGCTGCCGCCGTACGCCGGCTGATGGATAGGGCCTGGGCCCAGCGACAAGACTTCCTCTATCCGCATGAGCCGCTGGATCAAGCTTTGAGCCGCGCCGCGGCGATTGCCGAAGGGCCGGTCATTCTGCTGGACCACGCCGACAATGTGGGCTCGGGTGGCACCGAAGACGTGATGACGGTGATCCGTGCGGTGCTGGCCAAGGGCCTGCGCGACGTCGCGGTGGCCGCGGTCTGCGATCCTGCGGCGGTGCGGGAAATGGCCCGCGCCGGAGTCGGCGCCACGATCACGCTCAAGCTCGGCGGCAAGACCGACATGCCCTCGATCGGTCTCAAAGGTGTACCGCTCGAAATCACCGGCAAGGTTCGCACGCTCAGCGACGGCGAATGGGTGGTGCGAGGTCCGATGTATACGGGCGTAACCGTGCAAATGGGGCCGACCGCCGTACTCGACACCGGCACCCTGCAGATCGTGGTGGTCTCGCGGCACCACGAGCCCTGGGATCTCGGCGTCTTCACCAACGTCGGGATCGACCCCGCGAGCAAGCGCTACCTGCTGCTCAAATCGCGAATCCACTATCGAGCGGGGTTCGCCAAGGTTGCCAAGGCCACGATCACCCTTGATGGCGAGGGGGTCACCACATCGGACAACACGAAGCTCGATTTCCGCCATTTGCGCCGACCGATCTTTCCGCTCGACCGGCTGAACGCGCCGCCCGACCGCGAGCGATGACCAGTACGTGCATACGGGGGCCCTCTGCATTGCAGGAAGCGCGCTTAGGTCGTGGGACCCGCCCAATCGGCTTTGCTGCGCTGCAACCTAGCCGGCGTCCCGGTAGCGGAGAGAGATACTTGGCGGCCCCGCGGGGTTACTCAAGACTGGACCTCCCAACAAGGCTTGGGAATTACGCCCCAAAAGAGCGAAAGTTCGGGTCTGGCCCCTGGGACGCGCCCTCTCGCGACGCCCCCGAGCTAACCTCACGGAGCCTCGCACTCACCGCAGGAGCGAGCCCTCCGCCGGCAAATCTCTTGTCAGGCCTAAGCCCGCCGCCGAAAGCGATACCCTAATGCCACAGGGGAAAAAAATCGCAATGTATTAGGGGCGATACCCTTATGTCACAGGTTGACAGATTCACACCGGTGGCCCTTGATAGAGCTAGTTAAATGTCTAGCTCAACTCTGGTGCGCGCGCCAATCCCGCCCGCATCCCAGTCTTTTGCCTCTTGGGGGGCATGCAGCGACACTGAAACATGAGAGGAACGGACAAATGTGGCGAATGAACAGGATGCCGAGATTCTTGGCCGCGGTCGCGGCCCTGTTGCTGCTGGCGGGTTGCTCGAACTGGTCCTTCGCGCCGTCGATGCGCGGCAATCCCCAGAGCTATTGGTTCACGCCCGGCTGGGCGACGGCAGCGGCTGGCGCGGGTGGCCCGACGTTCCAACAGTCACTGGCCAAGGAATACTCCGATTACTCGGCACAGCTCTCGTCGTGGGGTGACTGGGCGGACAGCGATTACTTCGCTCGCAAGTCGATCACCACGGCAACTCGGGGCGAGACGCCGCCTGAAGTTGAATCGAACTGGGCGATCCCGCTCGAGTATCCGCTGGGCTTCCGCACCATGCTGCGGGATGCTCGCGCCAAGCTAGTTGCCGCGCTTGACGCCGGCGGCCGCCAGAACAAGCCGCAGATCGCTGCGGTTGCCCAAGCACGCTATGACTGCTGGGTAGAGCGGATGGAAGATGACTGGCAGAGCGCTCAGAACGGCGATTGCCGCAAGCAATTCGAAGCCGCTCTCTGTCAGCTCACGGGCCAGTGCGGGCCGGCTCCGGTTGGACCGCACCAGTTCAACATCTACTTTGAGTTCGATCGCGCGAACCTCACCGTCGACGCCCGGAAGACCATTACCGAGGTGATCGCCGAGTTCAAGAAGGACAACGCGACGAAGATCATCCTCGTCGGCAAGGCCGATCTGACCGGCACTGACGCGTACAACATGGCGCTGTCGCTGCGGCGTGCCGATGCGGTCAAGGCAGCCCTGGTGGCAGGCGGTATCCCCGCCGGCGCGATCCAGGCAACTGGCGTGGGCTTCCACCAGCCACCGGTTCCGACGCCGTTCGGTGTAAGAGAACCGCGCAACCGCGTGGTGGAGGTAACGATCCAGTAATCGTCTAGTAGAAGGAATGGGAAACGGCGCCGCCTTGCGGCGCCGTTTTCGTTTGGGCGAGCGCAATATTTAGACCGCGCCCCTGGTTTCTCGAGTTGAAACGATGGCGCTCCGGAGGTCACTGCCCGAGCGGCGGAATCTAACGCGCCGGTTCAGCGGCCATCGCCACTCCGAAGAATTCGAGCTGCCAGCGCATGGCTTCCTCACTCATCGGATACGCATCGCCATTGCGAGGCCTCAGCGCTTGGGACGGCGGAATCTGCCCAAGCAGCATCTGCAGTTTGACGGCGGCGCGCATGGAGAGGCCCGATTTCCAGGCGAGTGCGGTAACGCCCTTGGCGCTGTGTGCCGCGAGCACGCGGTCCACCACTTCGAGCGGGGCATCGGCCAGGACAGCGAGTGCCGCGCGCGCGAAGGCGCGGTCGCTGCCAAGCGCACTCAGCAGGTCGGGCTCGCCGAGTTCGCCCTTCGCCTTAAGGGCGCGTGCACGCATCAATGCCTCGGAAAGCTGGGTTTTCGGTGTCGCCGGCTTGGCGCGGGGAGCAGCGGCTCGCGTCTGCTCCACTTTCTCTTCCGCCGCGAGCCGCCGCGTCATCACGGCGTTGACCTCGCGGGCCGCTTCCGGATCGAGATCCCGGCGCGCGCTCAACAGCTCGAGCAACTCGCGGGCGACGAAACGGGCAAGCCGGCTAGCCGCCTTTGCGGGCAGCAGCGGGCGGCGCACCAGCGGACTGTGCCATTCCACCACATCGGCCGCGCGATCGATCAAGCGGTCGAGGGTTTCTTCGCGTATCTGCGCGCTCTTATTCTCCAGCAGCGTCGTAATCGCGACGACGTCGGGCGCGGCACTCAGCGCATCGGCCACCTCGGCGTGCACCTGCGAGCGGCGGGCGATCGCGGCGAGCGCTCCCGGCACCGAAACACTGCGAATGATCTCCAGCAGATCTTCGTCGGTAAGAACCGGAGAGAATTGCAGCACGGGACCGGCGACCACGATCTCGCTGTCGCGAGCAAGCGCACGTATCACGTCCGCCGGCATATTGGCCACGTCCTTCAACACGTCCGCCAACATCTGCCGCACGCGCGTCACCTGGTCGCGCACCAGGATGCGCAGGACATCATAGGTAATCTCGCGCAAGCGCTGGTGCTGCTCCTCGCTGAGCCCGGGAGTAAGGCGGGCGATCTTTTGCGCGAGCTCAACGCGCACCTCCTCGTCGCTGTCGCGCGCGAGCATGAGATCGGCCTGGACCGGCGTCGCTTCGTTGGCGGCCACCGCCGCGCGCACGCCGACATCCTTGTCGCCGGCCAAGTAGTACAGCACCTCGGGCCGTACTTCCTCTCGACTTGCCAACCGGCGTCGCGCATCGGCCTCGGGGCTTTGCAGCAGACGCTTCGATTCCTCGTAGCCGATGGTCTCGGCGCCCGGCCGCCCCGTGCGCAACATCCGCTGCAAAAGCCCCATCATGCCGGGAGCACCTCTGCGACGGAGCCGGCCGCGGATGCGCAAATGCGCGCCTTGCCGGCCGCCTTGGCGTCATACATGGCCTGGTCGGCGCGCGCCAACAACGCAGCCGGCGTCTCGCCGGCGGCCGGGTTATATGCAGCGAGGCCCATGGACACCGAGAGCGGCCGCCTCGAATCACCGGTGAGGCCGGTCAATCCTTCGAAGGCCCGCAATATGCTTTGGCCTCGCGCGAGGCCGGCATCGGCACCGATACCCTCGATCCAGATCACGAATTCATCGCCGCCAAGGCGCGCCGCCAGATCGCCGTGGCGGGTGTTCTCGCGGAGTATGCGAGCGAACGCGCGGAGCGCGTCGTCGCCCGCGCCGTGTCCGCCGCGGTCGTTCACCAGCTTGAAGTTATCGAGATCGAGATAGAGCAGCGCGCCGGCACGGCGCTGCGCCTGCGTTGTGCTCAGCCTGCGTTCCAGCTCGTCGACGAAGGCACGGCGGTTAAGCAGTCCGGTGAGTGGATCGGTGCGGGAGAGATGCAGGATGCGTTCGTGATGCACCACCTGCGCAATGGCGATTCCGAGCTGGTCGGCAACGTCGGTGATAATAGCCCGGTCGGCCTCGCTGAATGGCCCGTCGACCTTGGCCCGCCAGAGCACCAGCGCGCCATTGGTGGCGCCGCGGTAGCGGGTGCTGAGGCCGCACAGGTGATGGCCGCCCTCGATCCAATTGAGCTCGGCCGCCCCGACCAGATGCTCCTCGACCGCGGTCAAGGTCGCCGGCGATACCATCTCGCCCCAGCGGGCCGCGACCTCGGCGCGTTGCTCCACACGCCTGCGCAGCACCGCGCCCCCGCTCGCGCCTGCGGCGAGACTTGCGGCACTCACGGCCGCAGACAGCGCCTGCTGCGGCTCGATCTCGTCGCGCATGGTGCGGACCAAGTGGGCCATAAGCCGGTCGCGCAACCGGGCCCGCGCCAATGCCTCGTCGCGCGCTCGATCCGCGGTCAAATCGCGGCACACACCGCGCGCGCCCTGCAATTTGCCCTCGCGCGAGAACACGGGAACCGCCGACACGTTGAGGCAAGCGGCGCCGCCGTCGCTGCGGCGGAACCAGAGGTCAAGGTCCGCGATCGGACCGTCGGTCCGGAAAACCTGGATTTGTGCATCGGACGCATCGATCAGATATTCGCTGGCACGCCGGCCGAGCAGTTCGGCTGCGCTCCAGCCGAGCGCCCCCTGCGGCGACACAAAAATGAAGGCACCTTCGACATCGGTTTCCCAGGCGAAATCGCTGACGATCTCGACCAGCGATTTGAAGCGTTGGCGGCTCTCGATCAAGGCATCGCGCAGGCTGGTATCGAGCGCCTGCTCCTGGATGATGACCAGCACGGCCCTGTCGTTGAGAGGAAGCAACTGCGCTTCGACGACTCGGTCTAAGGCAAGCGCTTCGAGGCTGGCGGTCTGGCAGGCCGCGATCTGCATCCCAGCCGCCTCCCATTCGCCGGGCCGCAAACGCTCGATTACGCCGGCGCCGCCCTTGTTGAGCGGCTCGGCTCGACCATCACGCTGGACGAGGAGCACGGCGCCAGGGAATGTCGCGAAGATGGCGGGATCGAGGGCCATACTCCGCGGCATCGGACGGCCGCTCTCCATATATGCTGTCTCGCTCGCCACCGGCCAGGCCCTGTCGCCCCAATGTCGATAGGCTGCAAACCTAAGATGGAGGCGTTAGGAAAGCGTTTAGGGGTATTTACAAGGGCGACCCCAAACGCCAAGCGTGCTTGCGCCCCAAGGCGATAGCAGGTTACCCGAAGAGCGTAGCGCCGGTTGGCTCACGCACCCACGGATCAGGGAAGGGCCCATATGTCGTTCCCTAAAATCGACCTTTCGCCCCGATCGCTGCCCGCCCCGATCCAAGACAGAGCCGGGCAGCCCCTTTTACACGAGCGATCCTGGAGCAAGCGGCTCGCCCTCAAACTTTGGATTGCCACTCATTCGCAATGACGGCGTTGTGGTTTGAACCGACGAACTCCAGGGTCAGTCCAGAAAGATGTCCGGGAGCAGCGTCTTGGCGGGATCGACTGCATAGCGCTTGAGGTCGGTTATCCCCGCGCGCGCCAACACATCCTCGTCGATGAAGAAATTGCCGGTCACCTCACGGCTCGGTTGCGTCAGGATCCAATGCGCGGCGTCGGCGAGGATTTCGGGCTTGCGGCCCCGCGTCGGATCGATGCCGGGAATCATCTGCAGCGCCGCCGTCATGATGATGGTGCGCGGCCAGAGGGCATTCACCGCAACGCCGGTCGAGCGGAATTCCGCGGCCATGCCGAGTACGCACATGCTCATGCCGTACTTCGCCATGGTGTAGGCGACGTGCGGCGCGAACCAGCGAGCGCTCATGTTGAGCGGCGGCGACAACATGAGGATGTGCGGGTTCGCCGATCGTTTCAGTTGCGGCAGGCACGCCTGCGAGCAGAGGAAGGTGCCGCGGGTGTTGATCCCCATCATGAGATCGAATCGCTTGATCGGCGTCTCCGCCGTACCGGTGATGCTGATCGCGCTGGCATTATTGACGAGGATATCGATGCCGCCGAAGCGGTCCACAGTGGCGGCGACCGCATCCTGGACCTGTTCCTCGAAACGGATATCGGTTGCGAGCGCGAGCGCCTTGCCGCCCGCCGCCTCGATCTCCGCCGCCGCGGAATGGATGGTTCCCGGCAGCTTCGGATGCGGCTCCGTCGTCTTGGCGGCTATGGCGATATTGGCGCCGTCGCGCGCGGCGCGGCGCGCAATCGCGAGCCCGATACCGCGCGATGCGCCGGTGATGAAGAGCGTCTTACCTTTGAGATCGGCCATCCGCATCCTCCCGGCGCTTGCGCGGCTATCAGCTCATTTGACGGAAGAGAACGCGGTTGGAACCAAAATCGAGTTCTCGAGCGATGCGACGATGGGGCCGTCTCGCTCGGTCTCCGCGCGCGCCGAAAGCCATTGCGGGTCCTTCTGGAAAGCATCCCATTTCTTCTCGCGCTCGGCGAGCGACTCCCACTGCACGAGATAGTAGAGATCCTGGTTGGAGCTGCCGACCGCGACAGTCCAGAAGCCCGCCTGCTTGATGCCGTGCTTTTGCCACAGGCCGAGCGTGATGGTCTCGAAACGCTTCAAAAGCGCCGGCAACCGGCCGGGCATGCAATGATAGACTCGAAGTTCGTAAATCATGCGATCCTCCCTTTATGCGAGTGAACGGAGCGATGGTAGTGCGTCTCGCCTCCGGGCACCATCCTGGAGCCTGATCCAATCGTATGGAGCGCTATGTTCCCTGAAAGCGGGCCGGCCGCTTGGCGATGAAGGCATTGACGCCCTCGACGAAATCTTCGCTGCTCGCGCAGGTCGAAAAGCCTTCGGCTTCTGCCTGAAGCTGCTCTTCGAGCGAGGAGCCGATCGAGCGCGCCAGCAGGCGCTTGGTCGAGGCGTAGGCGCGCGCGGGGCCGCCGGCAAGACGACGCGCGAGCGCCGCGGTTCGTTCCGGGAGGTCCGTGGCCGGCACCACCCAATTCACGAGACCCCATTCGCGGGCGGTTTTGGCATCGAAACGCTCGCCCAGCAGTGCCACCTCCATCGCCCGCTTCATCCCGACCGTCCGCGGCAGGAAGAAGGAGGAGCCGCCGTCGGGGCTGGTTCCGAGATGGATATAGGCGAGGGTGAAAACCGCATCTTCTGAAGCGATCGCGAGATCGGCCGCCATCAGGAAGCTCATGCCGATACCGGCGACCGGGCCATGCACGCTCGCGATCACCGGCACCGGGAGCCGCCGCAAGCGGATGATGGTCGGGTGCACCTGGTGGATGAAGCCTTCGAAACGCCGGCGACGTTCTTCCGGCGAGAGTGGCGTCAGCTCGGTGAAGTATTTGATATTGCCGCCGGCCATGAACCCGCCGCCGGCGCCGCGCAGCACGACCACGCGAAGCCCACGCTCGGCCTCCAGGCGATCGATCGCCTGCTCAAGTCCCTCGCGCATGGTGCTGTCGAGCGCGTTCAGCACCTTGGGTCGATTGAAGGTCAAATTGACGACGCCACCCTCGACCTCGTAGAGCACGGAGTCATTCATCGTGATACCCCCGTCGCTGAAAACGATTAAAACGCTTCCGCCTCGAGTGCCATGACGGTGCTCGCGCCGGCGCCGATCTGCGCCGCGAGCGCCGCGGTCTCCGGCAGCAGGCGGGTCATGAAGAAGCGCGCGGTCGCGAGCTTGCCCTTGTAGAAGAGTGCGTCCGCGTCGTCGGCCTTGCCGAGCGAGATTTCCGCGGCGCGCGCCCAGAGATAGGCGAGCGCCACAAGCCCGAAGAAGCGGAGGTAATCGGTTGCGGCCGAGGCGGCTTCCTCGGGATCGCTGGTGCCCTTCTGCGCCAACAGCGCCGAGACCTGCTGTAGCCGGCTGAAGGCCCTGGCGAGCGGCATTACGAATTCCGCGAGCTCCGGCTTGTTCATGCGCTCGCGGATATAGGCGTCGACCGGATGAAAAAAGCGGCGCAGGAGCCGCCCCATATGCATCGGCATCTTGCGGCCCACCAGATCGAGCGCCTGGATGCCGTTGGTGCCCTCATAGATGAGCGCGATCCGGCAGTCGCGCACGAGCTGTTCCATGCCCCATTCGCGGATATAGCCGTGCCCGCCCATGACCTGCATGCCGAGATTGGTCACGGCAAAACCGTTGTCGGTGAACATCGCCTTGATGATCGGCGTCATCAAGGAAACGAGATCGTCCGCGGCTTCGCGCTCGACGGGATCGGAATGCTTCGCGGCCTTGTCCAGCTCGATCGCGACCCACGCCGCGAGCGCGCGGGCACCCTCGGTCCAGGCGCGCATCGTGAAGAGCATGCGCCGCACATCCGGATGCACGATGATGGGGTCGGCGGTCTTGTCGGGGAATTGCGCGCCCTTGACCGAGCGGCCCTGCAGTCGCTCCGAGGCGTAGGCGCGCGCGGTCTGATACGCGGTCTCGCCCAGCGACATGCCTTGCAATCCGACGCCGAGCCGCGCGCCGTTCATCATCGTGAACATCGCGCGCATGCCCTTATGCGCTTCGCCGACGAGATAACCCTGCGCGTCGTCGAAATTCATGACGCAAGTCGCGGAGGCCTTGATCCCCATCTTGTGCTCGATCGAGCCGCAGCGCACGCCGTTGCGCGCACCGAGCGCGCCGTTTTCCTTCACCAGGAATTTAGGGACGACGAAGAGGCTGATGCCGCGCGTGCCCGGAGGCCCGCCCGGAATCTTCGCGAGGACCAGGTGCACGATGTTCTCGGTCAAATCGTGCTCTCCCGCGGAGATGAAAATCTTGGTGCCGCTGATCTTGTAGGTGCCGTCGGCCTGCGGCTCCGCCTTGGTGCGGATTTGGCCGAGATCGGTCCCGCAATGCGGTTCGGTGAGGCACATGGTGCCGGACCAGGTGCCATCGACCAGCTTCGGCAGATAGCGGCGCTTCTGTTCGTCGTCGCCGTGCTCGTGGATCGCGTTGTAAGCGCCGTAGGAGAGGCCGGGATACATGCCGAAGGAGAGATTGGCGGCGCAGATCATCTCCTCCATGAAGAAATGCGCGGTGCGCGGCAGCCCTTGCCCGCCGTACTCGGGATCGCAGCCGAGCGCGGTCCACCCGCCCTCGCGGAAGGTCTTGTACGCGTCCTTGAACCCCTTGGGGGTGCGCACCACGCCGTTCTCGAAGGTGCAGCCCTCTTCATCGCCGCTGCGGTTCAGCGGAAACAGAACCCCTTCGCAGAGCTTGGCGCCTTCTTCGAGGACGGTAAGCATGGTCTCGGGATCGACTTCTTCGTATCCCGGCAGCTTGGTGAGCGCGCCGACATCGAACAACTCGGTCAGCACGAAGCGGAAGTCGCGCAGCGGCGCCTTGTAGATCGCCATCGGGAGGCTCCTTAGTTGCGCAGCGGTTTGCCGGTTTCGAGCATGTGCTCGATGCGGGCGAGCGTGCGGGGCTCGCGGACCAGGGATTGGAACGCCTCGCGCTCGAGCGCGGACAAGCGATCCTCGGTGATCTCCTCGATGATGTCGGTATCGCCGCCCGAAAGCACATGCGCAAGCTTGCCTGCCACCACCATGTCATATTCCGTCGCCTTGCCTTGGTGACGGAGATCGTCGAGCGCCAGTCCCATTGCCGCGGCTCCAGTTGGACCGGGCAGGCTGATCGGCTCGGATTTGGGCGGCTTGTACTCCTTGGCGAGCGCCAGGGCTTTGGCCTTGGCATCGGCCAGCAGGCGATCGCGGTTCATGGTGATGCCGTCGCTCTCGCGCAGGATCAGCATATCGCGCGCCTCGGCGGCGGATTTCGAGACCTTGGCGAGACCGATTGCCTGAAACGCCTCGGCGAGCGGCGGTATCGGTCCGCCGGGCCGCTTGGGATTGCGGGTATGGCGGATGATCATCTCCTTGCAGCCGCCCCAGCCCGGGATCAGCCCCACGCCCACTTCCACCAGCCCACTATAGGTCTCGGCATGAGCCTGCACCGCGCTTGAGTGCAGCAAGATCTCGCAGCCGCCGCCGAGCGCCATGCCCGCCGGCGCTGCCACCACGGGCATATCGGCATACTTCACGGCCTTGAAGACGGTCTGGCCCTTGGCCTCCAACTCCTCGATCAGCGGCCAGAGCGCGAGATTGGCGGCAAATAGCGCGAGCCCGACATTGGCGCCGACCGAGAAATTGCCACCCTCGTTGTAGATCACCAGCGCCTTGTATGCGCGCTTCACTTCGACCAGCGACTTTGCAAGCAGGTCCATGAGGTCGCCGTCGAACGCGTTCATCTTGGTGTGGAATTCGAGACACAGCACGCCGTCGCCGATGTCCCAGAGACTCGCGGACGCGTTGCGCAGCACCGACTTCGAGCGCCGCTTGATATCCTCGAGCAGCAGCACGCCGGGCCGGCGTTGGACCTTCTGGTATTTGCCGGCGACGTCCAGATATTCGAGCGCGCCCTCCTGAACACGATAGAAGCTGCGTCCCTTGGCGCGCTGCAACAGCGGGGGAACCGGCTGTTTCGTGTGCTCCAGCAACTTGATCGTCGCGTCGACGCCGATCTTGTCGATCAGCTCGAAAGGCCCCCATTTCCAGGAATAGCCCCAGCGCATGGCCTCGTCGACGGCAACGACGGTGTCGGCAACCTCCGGCACCAACGCCGCGGCATAGCTGAGGGTCATCGCCATGACGCGACGCGCGAACTCGCCGCCGCGGTCGTCATGGGCGAGCAGCGCAGCCATGTCGCGCGCGCCGACACGAATGCTTTCGAGCTGCGGCTCCTCGCTCTTGCGATACTCGCCGGTTTTGAGATCGATCGCCTCCTTGACGCGGCTTTCGCCGCTTTTGACCAACCGGTAGAAGCCGCCCTTGCCCTTGCGGCCGGTGTACCCGTCCGCGATCATCTTGCGGATGAGTGCGGGGTCGCGAAGGTTCACCACATAGGGATCGGTCGCCGGCAGGGTGCGCTGCATGCTCTCGGCGATGTGCGGCATCAGGTCGATCCCCACGAGGTCGAGCAGCGAGAAGACCCCGGTGCGCGGGAAGCCGAAGGGCCGCCCCATGATCGCGTCGGCCTCCTCGACGGTGAGACCCAAGTCCATGGCGGCGCCGATCGCCGATTGGATCCAAAGACCGCCGAGGCGGTTGGCGATGAAGCCGGGGCGATCCTTGGCGTGCACCACGCCCTTACCGAGCGTTACGTCGCAGAACTCCTCTACCGTCGCCACGGCGTCGGGACGGGTCTTGGGCCCGGCCACGATCTCCAGCAGGCGCATGTAGCGCGGCGGATTGAAGAAATGGGTGATGCAGAAATCGCGCGCCAAGCGCTGCGGCATGCCGGCGACGAGATCGGCCAGCGGGATCGTCGAGGTGTTGGACGAAACGATCGAGCCTTCCCTACGGTGGCGCTCGATCTTCTCATAGGTCGCGTGCTTGACCTCGAGGTTCTCAAGCACCGCTTCCACGATCCAGTCGCAATCCCCGAGCATCGACAGGTGATCCTCGAGATTGCCGGGGGTCACCAGCCGCGCGTTCTTCGGATGCATGAAGGGCGCGGGATCGGTCTTGAGCAGCCGCTCGATCGCCTTCTCCGCGATCTCGTTGCGGCTGCCGCCGCCCTTGGGGATGTCCAACAGCACAACGGGGATGCCGGCGTTGGCGATATGGGCCGCGATGCCGCCCCCCATCACGCCGGAGCCGATCACGGCGACCTTGCGAATGCCGGTCATGGCGCGCTCCTGCTTAGAGACGCTCGACGATGGTGGCGATCCCCTGACCGCCGCCGATGCATTGGGTCGCAAGCGCATAGCGCTTGCCTTCACGCTTCAATATCTGCGCCGCCTTGCCCGTGATGCGGGCCCCGGTCGCGCCCAGGGGATGGCCGAGCGCGATCGCGCCGCCGTCGAGGTTGATCTTGGCCTCGTCGAGGCCAAGCTCGCGAATGCAGGCGATCGACTGTGAGGCAAAAGCCTCGTTGAGCTCGATCACGTCGAGGTCCTTAACTGCGATGCCAGCGCGCGCCAATGCCTTCTTCGAGGCGGCGACCGGGCCGATTCCCATGATCTCCGGCGCGCAGCCTGCCACCGCAACGGACTTGAGCCGCGCCAGCGGCTCCAGCTTGTTGCGCTTGGCATAATCCTCGGTGCACACCAGCACCGCCGAAGCGCCGTCAGTGAGGGGCGAGGAGGAGGCTGCGGTCACGCTGCCGTTGGCGTCGAAGGCCGGCGGCAGGGTCGCCAGCACTTCGGCGGTACTGTCGGCGCGGATGCAGCCATCCTGCTCGACGACGCCGTCCTTGCCCTTAATCGGCACGATCTCCTGCTTGAGCTTGCCGGCGGCTTGCGCCGCCGCAGCCTTCTTTTGGCTACGCACCGCAAAGGCATCCTGATCGCCGCGGGTCACCTGATACTTGCGCGCGACGTTCTCGGCGGTCTGGCCCATGGACATATAGGCGCCGGGAAAATCCTTGGCGAGGCCCGGGTGCGGCGACGGATTGAAGCCGGTCATGGGAACCCGGCTCATGGATTCGACGCCGGCGCAGATGAAGGCCTCGCCGGCATCGAGCTGGATCGCGCCCGCCGCCATGTGAATGCCTTGCATCGAGGAGCCGCAGAAGCGGTTCACCGTCGCGCCCGCCACCGTGATCGGCAGGCCCGCGAGCAGCACCGTGAGGCGAGCGATATTGAGCCCCTGTTCGCCCTCGGGCATGGCGCAGCCCATGAGCACGTCCTCGATGGTCGCGGGATCGATCTTGGTTCGCTCAAGGAGGCCGCGGATCACCTGCGCCGCCATCTCGTCAGGTCTGACCTTGGCGAGCGCTCCCTTCTTGGCGAAATGAAAGGGCGAGCGGAGGTACGCAGCGATCAGGACGCTCTTCATGTGGGTCTTCCTTCTTCGGTGCCAAGACGGCCCGCGCCGCCTTCGTTTTCAGATTCTCGCTTGCGGAGCATCGCGACCGCGGTCGCCTCGAGCTCTCGCAGCTCCTGCAGGGTCTGGACGATCTCCGCCTGCTGCCGCTCGAGCTCGGCGATGCGACGACGCCCTTTGGCGAGACTGACCCGGAGCTGCTCCTGATGCCCGGGATCGGCGTCGTAGAGGTCGAGCATTTCCTTGATGTCCGCGAGGCTGAAGCCCAGGCGCTTGCCGCGCAAAATCAGCACCAAGCGCGCATGGTCGCGGTGCGTATAGATGCGCTTACCGCCGAGTCGCTGCGGTGCGAGCAGCCCCTGATCTTCGTAAAAGCGGATCGCCCGGGGCGAAATCTGAAATTCCTGGGCGAGGTCGCCGATCGAATAAAGACGACGAGCGTCTGCATTGCCGCTCGGGGCGACCGCCGACATTATAGTTACCTTTACGTTAACGTCACCTGATTGACGCGCACGTTAATCTACGAGGTATTAAATGTCAATTACCGGCGCTGGCGGTCTTTTGCGCGGCAAGCCGCGAATTCTCCTCATCCTGCAGCGCCTTCTTCGAGGGTTTGCCGATGAGCGTTTTCGGCAGGCTGCGACGGAACTCCACCAGCTTTGGCAACTCGATCGGCGACAGTTTGGGCTTGAGGAAGGCGATCAGCTCCCCTTCGGTGATGGTCTCGCCTTCGCGCGGCACCACGAAGGCCTTGACGGTCTGGCCGCGATAGGCGTCGGCAACGCCGATCACAATGGCCTCGGCCACCTTGGGGTGCTGATAGATCACCTCTTCGATGTTACGCGGATAGATCTTGTAACCGCCGGCGATGATCACGTCCTTGATACGGTCGACCAGGAACAGATAGCCGTCGGCGTCGAGATAGCCGACGTCGCCCGTGCGCAACCGTCCATCACGCAGCACGCCGGCCGTCGCCTCGGGTTGGCCCCAATAGCCCAGCATTACCTGTGGTCCGCGGACCGCGATCTCGCCGCGCTCGCCCTGCGGCAGGACGCGGGTCGGATCCTCAATAGCGAGAATTTCGATCACCGTGCCGGGAATCGGCATCCCAACCGATCCCGCCTTGTTCACGCCCTTGAGCGGATTGCAGGCTGCCACCGGCGAGCTTTCGCTGAGCCCGTATCCCTCCACCACGATGCAACCCGTCAATGCCTCGAACTCGGCCTTGACTTCGACCGGAAGCGGCGCGCCGCCCGAGATGCAGGAGCGGATCGAGGTCAGATCGTAGCGCTTGAGGTGCGGCGCTTTGTTGATGGCATTGAACAATGTCGGCACCCCCGGAAAGGTCGTGGGTCGCCGGCGATGGATGGTCGACAGAAGCTGCTTCAACTCGAAGCGGGGCATCAGGATGATCTCGGCACCCACCGCGAGCGCCAAGTTCATCGCCACCGTCATGGCGAAGACGTGGAAGAACGGCAGCACCGCGAGGCTGCGTTCCTGGCCCGGTTGATAGTCGGGGAACCAGGCAATGCACTGCTGAACATTGGCCGTCAGGTTGGCGTGGCTCAGCATCGCGCCCTTGGGGACGCCGGTCGTGCCGCCGGTATATTGCAGCACGGCGATGTCTCGGATCGGGTCGACAGGATGCTCGGCGTAGGTCCCGTCATTGGCCACGAGATCCGCGAACCGGACATGGTTATCTCCCGGCACAACCGTCGCGCTGTCGCCGCGCTTCAAGGCGCGATAAAGCACGCTCTTGGCGAAAGGCAGGATGTCCGCCATCGGACAGACGATCAGCGTCGTGAGCGGCTTCCCGTCGCGGAGCCGCTCCAGCACGTCAAAGGTAAGTTTGAGGTCGAGCGTGACGACGATGCCAAGGTCCGCGTCGGAAATGATGTGACGCAGTTCCGGCTCTGAGTACAGCGGGTTGATGTTGACGACAGTGCCGCCCGCACGCAGCACACCGAAATAGGCGATTACGTAATAGGGCGAGTTCGGCAGCATGAGGCCAACCCTCACGCCGGGCCGCACGCCGAGTGCCGCAAAACCCTGCGCCGCACGCCGAACCAAGTCTCCGACCTCGGCATAGCTGTAAATCTTGCCGAGGAAGTCGAGGCAGGGACGATCGCCAAAGCGCTCAACGCTTGCCGAGAGCAGGCTCGACACCGGGCGCACAGCAATCTCGGCGCCCCAATCGACGCCGCTAGGATATGCCTTGAGCCAGGGCCGCGCGGGCTCTTCCATGCTTTTATCTTGCCACTTCCGCAGCCGAGCCGTTCAGATTTCCTTCCCCCACCGCGCGACCGGGCAAGGGCCCCGCTCAGAAGCGCAAGCGCGCCGCCAACGAAATCAGGTCGATATGATCCGAATAGCTGCCGGAGATGATGTCGGTGCCACCCCCCGGCGTCACCGGGAGGATGACGCTGTTGACGCTGCTGTTGAGGCTGGCATCGGGCATGAAGATGTGCGCATAGGCAGCGTCGATAGAGAGTGAATCAGTGACTTTGTAGCTGACACCGGCCGCGAGCCAGTAGCGGTCGCTGTCCGGCAGACGCACGGTAATCTCGGTGGGCCGAACAGGCGTTTGGTCGAAGGCGACGCCGGCGCGCACCGTCCAGCGGTCATCCAGTGCATAGGAGCTGCCGAGCGCGGCAAAGATCGTATTGCGGAAATTTTCCGGCGTCACCGAGAGTGGCGCGCCGGCCGCCAGGCCGCTGGTTCGAACGATACCCAGGGTCTGGAACGAGCTCCATCCCGTCCACTGCAGGTCAGCCATAAGGGTCAACTGATCCGTGATCTTCTGCGTCAAGCTGAAATCGACATTGGCCGGCGTCGCTATCGACGCCTGCACCGCCGAGTTGGAGAGCGCTACCGCCAACAGCGGGCTCGCCATCGAAAGAACGGGCGATACGCTCGAGAAATTGGCGTCGCCGCTCAGCGTGTGATGCACCTCCGAGCGAAAGCTCACGCCGAAGCTGGTGCCCGGCATCGGATCCAACAGGACGCCGCCGTTGAATCCGACGCCCCAATTATGCGCGTCGATACGCACGAAGGCATCGCAATTGGGGTTGCTGCAGGCGCCGGGTATCGTCTGGAGGCCGCCCGGCGGAAAGCCGGCAAGCGAATTCTGGTTGATGGCGTTGGTGAAAGTCGCGTCGAAGTACTGGGCGGAAACGCCGCCTCCCACCGACAGCCAATCGTTCACCCGATAGGCGATATTCGGATTGACGTCGACGCTGTCGACCGAGGAGGTTATGCCGAAGTAGCGGCCGACCCAGGTGTTGGAGTACTCCGTCCTCAGCCCGAATGGCGCGGTGACGGCAAGGCCGAGCTTGAGATCGGGGTTAAGGCTGTAGAGGCCATAAGCCGCCGGCACGACGGCCGTCTCGCTTGCATTGATCGAGCCTGATCCGGAGATCGGGAAGCTCAGTGGCCCGCAAAGACCGCAGCCGCTCGAGCTGGCGCTGCCGCTGAATTGCGACGAGGGTATGATGACGCTCACATCCGTTTCGACCTGGATACCGTCCAGATGCGTCATGCCGGCGGGGTTGCTGAAAATGGTCGCCGGCGTCGCTGCCGAGGAACCACTGCCCGCAAAGGCCGTGCCAAGGCCGACAGCGCTGTCCTCGCGAATGGCGAAGCCCGAGGCTTGGGCCTGTTGAGAGACGAACAGTGCCAGCCCGGTTGCAACCAAGGCCGCAACAGCCCGAATGCACGTCATCTAGTTCCCCCTCCGGTTCGCCAACTTACTCGTAGACCGGCCGCCCCCGTTTTTTCGTTGAGTTCATATTTACCATAGAAGCGACATAAGATGGTTAAGCATTCCTTACCATCGCCCGCCTTTGGTCGCGTTCAGTGCGCGAGCACCACGGGCAAGGTTGCCTCCATGATGATGTGCCGAGTCGCACCGCCGAAGATGAGCTGGCGGAGCCGGCTCTGGGTGTAGGCACCCTTGATCAGGAGATCGGCGCCAAAAACTTGCGCCTCCTCGAGAAAAGCCTGACCCGTCGTCCGCCCGCGCAACTGCACGTGGCGGGCGCTCACCTGGATGCCATGCAGCGCCAGGCTGCGCGACAACTCCTCGCCGGTGGGACCCGGCGTCATGCCGCCCTCGACGCTCACCACCTCGACCTGACGCGCGCGCTGCAGGAACGGCATCGAATGGGCGATGGTGAGCGCGGTCTCGGTGCTTCCGTTCCAGGCGACGGAGACGCGCTCGCCCATTTTGGCGGGTGCCTGGGGCGGTGCCATCAGCACTGGACGGCCGCTTTCGAACAGCGCGTCCTCAAGAGTGGCTTCCGCGAGCGACGCCAGCTTCGCAGGCCGCTCCACCACGATCAGGTCGAAAATCCGACCGAGGCTCCCGACCACAGCGTTCTGGCGCCCCGCTTCCTCGCGCCATTCGGCGCTAAGCTGGCCCGGCCCCGCCGGGCCCACGGGTATCCCATGCTCGCGCATGAAGGCCGAGAACAGCGCGCGCGCCGACTCGCGCCGCTCATGCCCCTCGCGCTCAAGCGTGCGATCGACCTCGGACGAGATCGAGAAGCCCATCTCGCCGCCGAACACCACCGCGTATTCGGTCGTGAGCGTGTTGAGTCCGACCATCCGGGAACCGAATGCCTTGGCAACCAGCGTCGCCGTTTCCAGCAAAGGCCGCGCGGTTCCGTCTCCCACCACCGCCAGGATCGATTTCATGTGTCGCTCCTTGCGTGAAAGCCCCTGATTTTTCCGGGATTATAATCCGCAATTTGAATTCTCCCAAGCAAGACCGCAATCGGTGAAGGCGGATTGACACCGCGCTTGCCCGCCCTGTTAGCTCTAGGCTCATGGGAGGACGGCCCCTCGTGGCGCCGTCGGAACAACGAGGGCGATGCCATGGCGGATGCGATTGGGCTCGCAAGGGGCCTTACCAACTACGGCGACCGCGATTTCGCGCTCTACCTGCGTCGATCCTTCGCGCGCTCCATGGGCTATTCGCTGGCGCTTCTGGATAAGCCGGTGATCGGCATCGCCAACACCCACAGCGGCTTTAACAATTGCCATCGCCTGGTGCCGGAGCTGGTAGAGGCGGTGAAGCGCGGCGTGCTGGCGGCAGGCGCGCTGCCGCTCGAATTCCCGACCATCTCGCTGGGCGAGGTTTTTCTCAATCCCACCAGCCTCATGTTCCGGAACCTGATGGCGATCGACACCGAAGAGATGATCCGCGCCCAACCCATGGATGCGGTGGTGCTGGTGGGTGGTTGCGACAAGACCGTGCCGGCGCAGCTCATGGGTGCCGCGTCCACCGACGTGCCGGCGATCCAGCTCGTGACCGGGCCGATGATGACCAGCCGGTTCAAGGGCGAACGACTGGGTGCCTGCACCGATTGCCGCCGCTTCTGGGCACGCTATCGCGCGGGCGAGCTTAGCACCGCGGAAATTCAGGAGGTGGAGGGCGGCCTTGCAACCACCGCCGGGACATGCGCGGTCATGGGGACCGCCAGCACCATGGCATCGATCGCCGAAGCGCTCGGCATGATATTGCCGGGAACCGCCGCGATCCCGGCGGTGCATGCGGACCGGCTCCGCGCCGCCGAGGCGACCGGCGCCGCCGCCGTCATGCTCGCGAAGAGCCGTCTCTTGCCGCGGCAGATCATCACCGAGAAGTCGGTCGAGAATGCGCTCCGCGTGCTGCTGGCGATCGGCGGCTCCACCAACGCCGTGCTGCATTTGACGGCGATCGCCGGCCGGGTCGGCGTCGATCTCTCGCTTCGCCGGCTCAATGAACTCAGCGATACGACACCGGTGATCGTCGACCTGAAGCCGACGGGACCGCACTATATGGAAGACCTGTTCGCGGCCGGCGGCATCGGCGCGGTCTTGCGCGAGCTTCGCCCGCTGCTGCACCTCGATTGCCGCACCGTCACCGGCGAGACCTTGAGCGAGCGGCTCGCCGCCGATCCGAGCCCCTATGTCGATCGCGGTGTTGTCAGGCCGCTCGGCGAGCCACTGTTGCCCGTGGGAGGGCTCGTGGCCTTGTTCGGTTCGCTCGCCCCGCAGGGTGCGATCCTGAAGCGCGCCGCTGCCGATCCCAAGCTGTTCGAGCGCGAAGGCCGCGCCGTGGTATTCACGTCGTTGGACGATCTCGCGAGCCGGATCGACAATCCCGACCTCGACGTCGCGCCCGAGGACTTCCTGGTGCTGCAGAATGCAGGTCCGCTCAGCGAGTCGGCGATGCCCGAGGCGGGTTATCTGCCGATTCCGGGCAAGCTCGCTCGCCGCGGCGTCAAGGACATGGTGCGGATTTCCGATGCACGCATGAGCGGCACCGCCTATGGCACGGTGGTTCTGCACGTGGCCCCGGATGCCGCGAGCGGCGGCCCCCTCGCCAAGGTCAGGAACGGCGACCGCATCCGCCTGAGCGTGGCCGAGCGACGGATCGAGCTGATGGTGGACCCGGGGGAGCTGGCGCATCGCCCGGCGCCGATCTCGGCGCGTCCAGGCCGTGGTTACCGCCGCCTCTATCACGACGAAATCCTGCAAGCCGATCACGGCTGCGACTTCGATTTCCTGCGCCGCAACCCGCTCCGAACCGGAGCCACGCGATGAGGACTCGCGTGAGCCTTTTGCTGGCGCTTTTATGCTTCGTCGCACCGCGGTTTACTGCCGCGCAGGACGTGCGCATTCCAGTGCTGGTGCCGCTGACCGGCTTCCTTGCGCTCGAGGGCACCAGCCAGAAGAACGGCGCCGTGCTCGCCCTCGAGCATCCGCCCGAAGGTGTGACGCCTCATTGGGAGGTCGAAGACACCCAGACCGCACCCGAGCTTGCCGTCAATGCGCTCGAGAAGGCGCTGGAGCAGCCGGCGGTCGCGGTGGTTGCTTCGATGCTGGGCTCGCAAATCCTGGCGATGCTGCCGGTGGGCGCCGAGCACAAGGTCCCGCTCATCACCATCTCGGGGACGGCGCAGGTGACCGAGCAAGGCAACGCCTATGTCTTCCGCTTCTTCCCGAGCGATGCCGTGGTCAAGGTGGCGCAGGCGCGCTACGTGGTGGAGGAGCTTAAGAAAAAGCGGCCGGCGATCATCTATCAAACCACCGTCTACGGACAAGGCGGCCGCACGGTGCTCGACGCCGTCTTCAAGAAATTGAACGTGGTACCCGTGTTCGAGGAAGGTGTCGACATCACGGTGAACGACATGCTCCCGGTTCTGACGCGAGCGCTCGCGGCCCAACCAGACGTGCTGGTGCTACAGCTGCACGCGTCTTCGACCGCGCTCCTCATCCGCCAGGCCGCCGGCATGGACCCGCATCTTCCGATCGTCGCGGGTTCGGCGATCCATCAGCCCTCGACCGCGGCATTGCTTGAGCCCGAGGAGTTGGACGGCGTTTGCGCCGAAAGCGCCTCCTCGCCGATCTCGGGAGGAAGCCCGGAGGTCGATAAGTTCGTGGCCGACTACCGCGCCGAGTTCAACACCGAGCCCGACGCCTATGCGCTCGCGCAATATGACGGTACCGAGATGGTGCTGAACGCCGTCAAAGCCGGTGCCACCGCGGCCGAGGCGGTGCGCGATGCGCTCGCCGCGCAAAAGTACCAAGGCCTCGCCATGACCTATTATTCCGATGGCCACGGCAACATGGCGCACTCCGCGATCATCCTCTGCTACGACGGCAAGACCCGCGTTCCCAAAGTCGTCCAGCGCTACGACAATATCGATCCGCAGATGTAGGCGGGATGGCGCGGGCGCGCCCACAGCATGATCACCCTCGCTCAACTCGCGCTCAACGCGCTTTCCTTGGGTGCGGCCTATGCGCTGGTGGCGTTGGGCTTCGTGCTGATCCTCAATGCAACCGGGGCAGTCAACTTCGCGCAAGGCGACTTGGTGATGGCGGGCGGTTATCTGACCGCCTGGTTCGTGGTGCTGCTGCCGCTGCCTGGACTGGTACTGTTGCCCTTGGCGATGGTGGCGACCGCGCTGCTCGGATTGGCGGCGCTCGCGCTTGCCTATTTCCCTCTGATGCGCCGGCCGCCGAGCACGGTCTTCGTCAGCACCATCGCGATCGGACTGATCCTGCAAAACGGTGCGGTCCGCCTCTTCGGCCCCGAGCCGCGGGTGACACCGCCGGTGCTGGGCGGCGGCGAGGTGCACTGGGCCGGCCTTACGCTGAGCCGTCAATCCATATCCCTGATCGTCGTTGCCGCCGTGCTGATCCTCGGGCAACGCTGGCTTTTGGCGCGCACGCGGCTTGGCCGGCAAATGCGCGCGACCGCCGAGGACCGCACCATGGCGGCGGCGCTGGGCATTCCCGTCCGCGCAATGATCGCGCTCACCTTCGCGCTGGCGGCGGCGCTCGCCGGCGCGGGTGGGATGCTGCTCGGCAATCAGTTCTTCGTGACGCCCACCGAAGGCAGCGCGCTCATCCTTAAAGCCTATGTTGCGGTAGTGATCGGCGGCTGGGGGTCGCTCGAGGGCGCGGTGGCGGGGGCTCTGCTGGTTGCCGCATTCGAGACCATCGTCGCGGCACTGGTCTCGTACACCGCAGCCATTGCGCTGCTCTATGGCGTTTTGGTTGCGATCCTGCTGCTGCGGCCCGAGGGCCTGTTCGGCGAGGCGGCGGGACGCCGGGCATGAACGCGCCGCGCGGCGTCGCGCTGCTGGGAGCCGCGTCACTCATCATTTATGCCGTTGGCTTCGCTTCGGCCTATGAGCTTCGCGTGCTCACCTTCGCGGGATGCCAGGTGCTGATGGTGCTCGGCTATCAGCTCATCTTCGGGCATGCGGGCGCGCTGTCGCTGGCGCAGGGCGCATTCTTCGGCCTCGGCGCCTACGTGACGGCAATCCTCGGCGCACGCTACGGAGCCGGTTTTGCGGCAAGCTTTCCGTTGTCGATCCTGTTGCCCGTGGCTCTGGCGGCACTGATCGCGGTCCCGGTGCTGCGGCTGGCCTCGCACTACTTCGCGCTCGCGACGCTGGGTCTCGCGCAGGTGGTGCTGCTTGCCTTCGTCAATGGCGGCACTTGGACCGGTGGCGCGCTCGGCATCCCCGGCCTCCCCGGTGTTTCGATCTTCGGCTGGACGGTCGCGCGCGGATTGCCGCTGCTGTCCCTGGTTTGGGCGGTGGTGGCGTTTGGCGCTTTCTTATCGGGCCGCATGACGAACGGGATCACGGGCCTCGCCTTCACCATGCTGCGCGAAAATCCGCTAGCCGCCTCGGCGATCGGCATCGACGGCGCACGCCTTCGCTTCTCGGCCTTTCTGCTGAGTGCCGGCTATGGCGGCGCAGCGGGTGCGCTAGAGGCCCACACCGCCGGCGTCGTCTCGCCGGAGGCTCTTGGGTTCAATCAGCTTGTGACGTGCCTTGCCATGACCGTCATCGGCGGCAGCACTCGAGTGGCCGGCGCATTCCTGGGCGCGCTGTTGCTCACCTACCTGCCGGAACGGCTGCGATTCCTCGAAGGACAAGCGCTGCTTGCCTATGGCGCGGCGCTGCTGGCCGCCGTCATCCTGGCGCCAGAGGGGTTGGCAGGCTTGCTCGCGCGGCTGTGGGCGAAACTAGAACCCGTGGTTCGCAAGGATCAAGTTAGACCCTCTCCGCTCATCCTCCCGCCGCTCGGCACCAGGGAACCGCTGCTCGAGGTCCGCGCCCTTGCACGACGCTTCGGCGGCATCGAGGCGATCGCAGGGGTCGATCTCACGCTTGCCTCGGGTGAAATCCTCGGCCTCATCGGCCCCAATGGATCGGGTAAGACCACCCTCGCCAATCTGGTCACCGGCCTCACCAAACCCGACCGCGGCGTAATTCGTTTTCAAGGCCGTCGCATCGACGACCTCGGCGCGTTCGAAATCGCGCGCCTCGGCATCGCGCGCACCTTTCAGACGTCGGCATTGCCGGCGGAAGTCATGGTTCTGGCCGCTGTCGCGGTTGCGCGCGCGAGCGAGGCCCGGGTACTCGGCACCGCGGCGGTGCTTCATGCGCGAGATCGCGGCGCGCATCGACGCAAACTCGATGCCGAAGCGATGGGGCTTCTCGAACGCCTCGGCGCGGGCGCCGTGGCGCTGCGGCCTTGCGGCGACCTTCCTCCGGGACTGGCTCGCCGCGTCGAGATCGCACGCGCGCTGGCATTGCGCCCGAGCCTCCTGATCCTGGACGAGCCCGCGGCCGGCCTCGCCGAGAGCGAACACACCAATCTTGCCGACACTCTTCGGTCGCTTGCGGCGGAAGGCCTCGCTCTGATCGTGATCGAGCACAACATGCCATTTCTGTTGGGTCTTGCGGGCCGCGTGTTGGCGCTCGATGCGGGCCGGGTCATCGCAACAGGAACACCCGCCGAAATCCGCCGCGACCCGAGGGTGATGGCCTCTTACCTCGGGAGTGCGGCCGCATGAACTCGCCGCTGCTTGCGATCGAATCCCTGGATGTCGCCGGGCTCGCCGGACCGGTGCTTGAGAAGGTGTCGGTCACGATCGATGCTGGCGAAGTGGTCGCGCTGCTGGGCGCAAACGGCGCGGGAAAATCGACGCTGCTTCAGGCAATCATGGGACTCCTCCCGGCGCGCGGCAGCATTCGGTTCGCCGGAGAGGAAATCGCCGCACTCGGCGCCGCCGCGCGCGCTCGGCGCGGCCTTGGATACGTGCCCGAGGGACGGCGGCTTTTTCCCGGCATGACGGTGCGCGACAATCTGTTGGTCGCCTGCCACGAGTCCGCTTCTCTAGGAGCACAACGGCTCGGCGAAACGCTCGATCTGTTTCCGACGCTCGCCGAGCGGCTTTTGACCCCGGCGTGGCAGCTCTCGGGCGGACAGCAGCAGATGCTGGCAATCGGTCGCGCGTTGATGGGCGCGCCGCGCCTGCTCCTGCTCGATGAACCTTCGCTCGGCCTGGCGCCCCTCGTGATCGAGCAATTGATGCGCGAGCTGCCGCGGCTGAGCGAGCGCGGCGTCGCGATCCTGCTTGCAGAGCAAAGCGTCGCCCGCGCGCTGACGGTCGCCGACCGCGTTTATGCGCTTGCCCACGGCCGAATTGTGGCCGAGGGCACCCCGGCCGAGCTTAGGAATAGCGGCATTCTGGAACAAGCCTTTCTCGGCGCCGAGATTCCGCTATCCTCACGCCCATAACCCCAGAACGGAGGCTCCGATGAAAATCCACAACCCCCCCAGTATTTTTTCCGCGCCAAGCTACAGCCACGGCATCGAGGTACCGCCCAACGCGCGCTGGCTCTATATGGCGGGTCAGGTGGGCGCGGGTGCCGACGGCAAAACCAAGGATGGGATCGAGGCTCAGACCGATCAGGTCTTCCGCAACTTAAAGGCGGTGCTCGCCGCCGCCGGCATGGGCATGGAAAACTTGGTCAAGATCACGACCTATCTCACCGACGAGAATTTGATCGCGGGATACCGCAAGGGACGCGCCCAACATCTCGGCGACTTCCGCCCGGCTTCGACATTGGTGATCGCTAGGCGGCTGGCGGACCCGGCTTGGCTCGTAGAGGTCGAAGGCATCGCCGCCAAGGCGTGAGCGATCCGATGCGCATCACCATTCTCGACGACTATCACGACACCGTCCGCACGCTGCGCGCCTTCGAGAAGCTCAGGGGCCACGAGGTCACGATCTGGAACGACCACGTCCAGGACGTGCCGGCGCTCGCCGAGCGGCTCAAGGACACCGAGGCGCTGGTGCTGATCCGCGAACGAACGAAAATCCAGGCGCCGCTTTTGGAGCGCCTGCCCAAGCTGCGCCTCATCAGCCAGCGCAGCGTCTATCCGCACATCGAGATCGCAGCCTGCACGCGGCACGGGGTCATCGTCTCCTCGGGTCAGCACGCGGGAACGCCCTCCTGGGCCACGGCGGAACTCACCTGGGCTCTGGTGTTGGCGGCAATGCGGCAAATCCCGCAGCAGATGGCCTCGCTCAAGAAGGGCCAGTGGCAGATCGGCGTCGGCATCACCGTGCGCGGAAAGGTTCTCGGCATCTACGGCTACGGGCGGATCGGTGCCGCCGTCGCCGGCTACGGTAAGGCCTTCGGGATGGACGTCGTCGTCTGGGCGCGGGAGCTCGCCCGCGCCAAGGCTGCGGCGGATGGCTATCGCGCCGCATCGAGCAAGGAGGCGTTCTTCGGAGAATGCGACGTGCTGTCGCTGCACATGCGGCTCGTCGATGCGACGCGCGGGATCGTGACCGCAAGCGACCTCGCGCGCATGAAGCCGACGGCGCTGCTGGTCAACACCAGCCGCGCCGGGTTGATCGCACCGGAAGCGCTGGTGGCCGCACTCCGCGCGGGGCGGCCGGGCATGGCTGCGGTGGATGTCTTTGAGCAAGAGCCGGTGCGCGATCCGAATGAGCCGCTGCTGCAGTTGAGCAACGTCGTGGCAACGCCGCACATCGGTTACGTCACGCGCGAGGAATACGAGATCCAGTTTGGCGATATCTTCGATCAGATCCTGGCCTATGCCGCGGGTGCGCCCACCAACGTGGTCAACCCCGAGGTGCTGAAGGCGCGGTAGGCAGCACCGGCGCTTCCGGGGCATCCCACGAATTGCTACCATCGCGACCCAATCGGGAGGAGAACCCATGCGGAAAATCACGGGAACACTGATCATCGCCCTCGCGCTCGCCCTCACGGCGAAGGCCGCAATGGCCGATGACACGCTGGATGCGATCAAAAAGAAGGGCGTGATCGTCATTGGCGTGAAGAACGACTACAAGCCCTGGGGATTTCTCACACCCGCCGGCGAAATCGTCGGGCTTGAAATCGACATGTCGGACGAGATCGCGAAAAAAATCGGGGTCAAACTGGAAAAGATCCCAGTGACGGCCGCCAACCGAGTCGAATTCCTTCAGCAGGGCAAAATCGACGCGATCATCGCGACGATGGGGGACACGCCGGAGCGGCGCAAGGTCATCGGCATGATCGAGCCGAACTACTACGCGGGCGCCACCAACATCCTGACGCTCAAGTCCTCGGGCTTGAAGCAGTGGGCCGACCTCAAGGGAAAGAAAGTCTGCGCGGTGCAAGGTGCCTACTACAATCGCCGCGTCTCGGAACTGTACCAGCCGGAGCTGGTGATCTTCCCCGCGGTGCCGGAAGCGACCAGCGCTCTCCTCAACGGAGCCTGCGTCGGCTTCCTTTTCGACGACACGCTGTTCTCGTCGTGGCTCGCCTCGGGCGATCCGAAATGGGCCGATTATACGATGCCCCTGATCAGCGAGGATCCGCAGCCCTGGGCGATCGGGGTCCGGCTCGACGACCTCAACGCGCCGTTCGGAAAGCTGCTCTCGGCGATGGTGACCGAGTGGCACAAGTCCGGCTGGCTGCTGGCGCGCGAGAAGAAATGGGGCATCCAGCAGAGCCCGTTCCTGGTCGAGATGAACAAGAAGTACCAGTGAGCGGCGTGTGACGGGCGTCGCGGACTGGTTTCGCTGGCTCGATTCAGCCTACGGCGTCAACCTCTCGATCTTCTACGACGGCTACGATCGCGGGCGATTCCTGGTCGGGATCGCAACCACGATCGAGCTGTCGATCGCCTGCACGGTGCTGAGCGTTGCGGTCGGCATCCTCGGCGCCTGGCTGCAAGGATCGAAGTCATCCTTCGTGCGCGCGGCGGTGCGCGGCTATATCGAATTCTTTCGCAATACGCCGCCGCTCATTCAACTGCTGTTCTTCTATTTCGCGATCGGCACGCTGCTTCCGACGATCCCGGACGCTGCCGGCGGCTCCCGGCCGATCGTTTCGAACATGGGGTGGGCGATCATCTCCTTTTCGTTGTTTGCAGGCGCGCACAACATCGAGATTTTTCGATCGGGCATCGACGCGGTGCCGCCCGCCATGCGCGAGGCGGCGGCGAGCCTTGGTCACACGCGGCTGCAAGTCTTTTTCCTGATCGTCTTCCCGCTGGCGCTGCGAATTTCGTTCCCGGCGCTCAACAACAACATCGTCAATCTCGTGAAGACCACCACGCTCGCCTACGCGATCGCGGTGCCCGAATTGCTTTACGCGTCGGCGCAGATCTGGTCGGAGGACTTCAACGTCAAGGAGATGATGAACGTCCTGCTCCTGATCTATCTCCTCCTGGTCGCGCTGGTCGTTTGGGGCATGAACGCGATCGAGCAGCGCATGCGCATCCCCGGTTACCACGTGTGAGCGGTCCGCGGGCGAACGGCGAATTTCCGCGCCTCGATCCGCGCTGGATCGCTGGACTCTGTCTGCTCGCGCTGTTGCTGTGCTCGCTGTTCGTGGCATCCGCCCAGACCGGCGTTCCGCCCGAATCGCAGTCGATCGCGGCGGCGCTCATCAAATGGCTGCCACTGGTGTTTTCCGGGTTCCTGTTCAATCTCCTGGTCAGCGTGCTCTCGATGGCGCTCGGCACCGCCGCGGGCGTGATGTTGGGATTGGGACTCATTTCCGAGCGAACGGCGCTCAGAACAGCTTGTGCCGGCGCCATGCAGTTTTTCCGCAATGCGCCGTGGCTGGTGCTGTTGTTCTACGCGATGTTCCTGATCCCGTTCAAAATCGCGCTGCTGGGCGAGAGCATTCCGTTCCCGGATTGGATCAAGGCGGTGATCGGCCTCGCGCTCCCGGTCATGGCCAATGTCGCGGAGATCGTGCGCGGCGGCATCGTATCGATTCCGCTGGGCCAGTGGCAGAGCGCGCGCAGCCTCGCCTTCACGCGCAGCCAAATCCTCTGGCTCATCATCATTCCCCAGGCCGTGAAGCGGATGATCCCGCCATGGATGAACCTCTACGCCATCCTGACGATGGCGACCCCCCTCATCTCCATCGTCGGCGTGCAGGACGGCCTCACCATGACGCGGAGCGCGCTGGTGGCGGAGGGACGACCGGAGCTGTTCCTTCCGATGTACCTCGTCTTGTTGGCGATGTTCTTCGCTTACTGCTACCCGATCGCGTTGGGCACGAGCGTTCTTGAGCGCCGCGTCGAGACTCAGGGCTAGCGCGGGATCACGAAGCGCTGCCAATCGCGCCGCCGCTCCCAGCCTTCGCGCTCAAGGGCGGGCGTGTCATCGCTGCTTTCGGGATATCCCAGACACAGATAGCCGATGAAGGACCATTGCGCGGGAATTTCAAGAATACCCGCGATCTCGCTGGTATCGAGGATCGAGACCCAGCCGAGCCCGACGCCTTCAGCCCGCGCCGCAAGCCAGAGCGTGTGGATCGCCAGCACGACCGAGTATTCGATGGTCTCGGGCATGGTGCGCCGGCCAAGGCCGCGACCCTGGCTCGTTCCACGATCCGCGAAAACAGCCAAGTGGACCGGCGCCTCGTCGAGGCCCGCGAGCTTGAGGCGCGCATAGTTTTGCGCATCGGCGCCTTCCTGCGCCGCGAGCGCCGCGGCGTTGGCGCGCTCGAAATTGGCGCGGATCGCGGCGCGCCGCGCCTTGTCATCGACGACGACGAAGCGCCAGGGCTGGCTCAGCCCGACCGAGGGCGCAAGCACGGCGGTCTGCAGCAGCCGGTCGAGCACACCCTCGGGCAGCGCATCGCGGCGAAAGCGGCGCACGTCGCGCCGCCAGATCAACAGTTCGAGAAGCCGCTCGCGAAACTCCGCTGGGAATTCCGGCATCGCCCCATTACCGCTTCCCCCGCGCATCGACCGGCCAGATATCGACCAAGGTGTCGCCGCGCACGAGGTGGTAGCAATCGTAAAGATTGACCGTGGGATCGCAATGGGGTGTTACGCACTCGATCTTCTGGCCGATCTCCGGTTTCGCCGTTCCCTCCGACAATACCAGCCGGCCATGCTCGTCGCCGAAGAACAGATATGTGGCGCCCTGAGGCGCACCCGACACAGGTTCCGGCTTGTGGTTTTCGGTGGCGAAGCTCTTGAGCCCGGCATCGCAGGTGACGTAGCCCTGGGCGTTGGCGCTCACCACCGCGGTCTGCACGAAGAGCGAGGTCTCGAAAGGCGGCGTGTTGCGGCCATCCTTCAGTGCCTTGTGGTAATCCACGTCCATGAAGATGTAGGAGCCGACCTGCATTTCAGTGAACATATGCGCCTCGGGATCGAGGTCGAAAGTTCCGGTGCCGGCACCGGTCACCACGGGGACCTCGATACCGCCGCGGGTCAGCTCCGAGACGATGCTCTTGACGCGAGCCAGCACTTGCAGCGTCCGCTCGCGCCGCTCGGCGCGCGTCGGCAGATGCTGGAGGTTGCCGGCATAAGCCTGGATGCCTCGGAAGCGGAGCGCGCGGGAGCGGGCCGCTGTTTGCGCGAGAGCTATCGCGTCTTCTTCGCTCGCAACGCCGGTGCGGCCATGCGCGGCGTAGAAATCGACGAGCACGTCGAGCGGCTTTCCCTGCGCCCTGGCCGCCGCCTCGATTTCCGCGAGATTGCGGGGATGATCGACCACGACCGATAGTCCTTTGTGCTCGCTCCTGTTAAGCGCGACCAGCCGGCGAATTTTCGACGGCGTCACCTGCGGCGATGTGATGTGAACACCGGGGATGCCGCCCCGCACCATCACTTCCGCCTCGCCCATGGTGGCGCAGCAGACGCCAAGCGCACCGGCCTCCACCTGAAGGCGCGCGATGCGCAGCGATTTATGCGTCTTGGCATGCGGGCGCAAGCGGACACCGACGGCGCGCGCATGCGCCGCCATCGCCGCGATGTTGCGCTCCATCACATCGAGATCGACAAGCAGTGCCGGTGTATCCAACTGCGCGCGCGAGCCCGGAACACCGATCAAGGCTTGGTTGGGACCGAGGTCTGTCATCTGTCAATCCTTCGTCACTCCACGCCGCGCCTATTCAAAAGCATCGTTTAGGAGATCGAGGGGACGCTTGGGGAATAGAGGGAGCGGAGCTCGTCGAGATCCTCACAAACGTTTGCCCTCACAAACGTTTTGCGATACGCGTTTGGCGATGGAGGTGAGCTTCCCCATCTCCAATTGATCCCCTCATCTCCTATCAGCTTTTTTCATTGGCGGCACGGCTTTTGACGAGCTTGCCCGAATGGTACGCCGCCCGGGGCAGCGGGCGCGCTCACGTCAATGCCGCGCCGCGAGCGGCGCCACGCCAGCGTCGTGCAGATGACAGGCAACCTGGTGGCCGGGCTTGACCTCGCGGACCTGCGGCTCCTCCGTCGAGCAGCGCGCCATCGCATAGGGACAGCGCGTGTGAAAGCGGCAACCCGAGGGTGGGCTGATCGGGCTCGGCACGTCTCCCGCCAGAATGATGCGCTCGCGCTTTGCCTCGGGGTCCGGGGTCGGCACCGCCGACAGCAGCGCCTCGGTGTAGGGATGGAGCGGTTCGGCGAACAGCGAATCCCGATCCGTAAGCTCGACGATCTTGCCCAGATACATGACGGCGATTCGGTGGCTGATGTGCTCCACCACCGCGAGATCATGCGCGACGAAAAGGTAGGAAAGTCCGAATTCAGACTGCAGATCGCGTAACAGGTTGATCACCTGCGCCTGCACCGAGACGTCGAGCGCCGAGACCGGCTCGTCGCAGACGATGAGGCTTGGCTGGAGTGCGAGCGCGCGGGCGATGCCGATGCGCTGGCGCTGGCCGCCCGAGAATTCGTGCGGATAGCGCTGCATCGCCTCCTCGCGCAGGCCCACTTTGCGAAAGAGCTCGGCGACCCGCGCGCGCAGCTCGCTGCCGCCGGAGATGCCGTAGTTCCTCAAGGGCTCGGCGACGATCGCGCCGACCGAGAGACGGGGATTAAGCGAGGAGTATGGGTCCTGGAACACGACCTGCAGTTCCCGGCGGAAGGGGCGCATCTGCGCGCGGCTCAAATTGTCGATGCGCTCACCGCGCACCTTGACCGTGCCGGCGGTCGGCTCGATCAGCCTCAGGATCGCCTTTCCCGCCGTGGATTTGCCGCAGCCGCTCTCGCCCACGAGCCCCAGGGTCTCCCCCTCCTCGATGCGAAAACTGATGCCGTCCACGGCATAGACCTGGCCGACAACGGTCGAGAGCAACCCCTTGCGCACCGGAAAATGCTTCTTGAGGCCTTCGACCTCCAGCAGCGGCGCTTTTGCTTCGCTCATGGAGGGGATATCCGGGCCGACTCGAAGCAGGCCGCGAAATGGTCCGGCGCTTTGCGCTCGAATTCCGGCGCCTCCCTGCGACAGCGATCGGTCGCGAAGGCGCAGCGCGGCGCGAAGGCGCAGCCGACGATTTCGTCCTTGAGCGAGGGCACCATGCCCGGGATCTCCGCGAGCCGTGGCGGCTCCATGCGGCCGCGCGTCGCTCCCAGGCGCGGCACCGAGGTCATGAGCCCCACGGTGTAGGGATGCTGCGGTCGGCGGAACAGCTCCTTGACCGGGGCCTCCTCGACCTTGCGGCCCGCGTACATCACGACGACCCGTTCGGCCATCTCGGCGACGACGCCGAGATCGTGGGTGATGAGCACGATCGCCGCGCCTATCTTCTTCTTCAGCTCGCGCATGAGATCGAGAATTTGGGCCTGGATCGTCACGTCGAGCGCAGTGGTTGGTTCGTCCGCCAGCAGCAGTTTCGGATTGCACGCGAGCGCCATGGCGATCATTACGCGTTGACGCATGCCACCCGACATCTCGTGCGGATATTGCCGGGCGCGCCGCTCGGGTTCCGAAATCTTCACCAGCCGCAACATCTCGATCGCGCGCTGCCGCGCCGCCTTCGCATCGAGCCCCTGATGCAGGGTCAAGGTCTCGCCGATCTGCCGCTCGATCGTGAGCACGGGATTGAGCGAGGTCATCGGCTCCTGAAAGATCATGGAGATATCGTTGCCGCGGATTTGCCGCATCTCCGCCTCGGAGAGCCCGAGCAGATCGACGCCGAGGAAGCGAATCGCGCCCGAGACGATGCGGCCGGGCGGCTCCGGGATAAGGCGTAGGATCGAGAGGGCGGTCACGCTTTTGCCGCAGCCGGACTCGCCGACGACGCCCAGGGTTTCGCCCGGCATCACCTTGAGCGAGACGCCGTTCACGGCGCGCACCACGCCGTCGCGGCTGAAGAAATAGGTGCGGAGGTCGTCGATCTCGAGCAGGCTCCGGACCGGTGCCGCGCTCGGGAGGTTTGTCGAGGATTCCGGAAATGCGAGACTCACGGGGGGCCCCTGCCTCACATGCGCCGCGCCAACCGCGGATCGAGCGCGTCTCGGAGCCCATCGCCCACAAGGTTCACCGCCAGCACGGTCGCGGACAAGAACATGGCGGGGAAGAGCACGATGTAATACTTGATCTCGAACAGGCTCCGCCCCTCCGCCATGATATTGCCCCAGCTCGGAATATCCGGTGGCGTGCCGGCGCCGATAAACGACAGGATTGCCTCAGTTATCATGGCGGAGGCGCAGATATACGTGCCTTGGACCAGGACCGGCGCGACGGTATTGGGGAGGATGTGGCGCCAGAGCGTCTTGAAGAAGCCGGTTCCCGCCGCCGTCGCCGCCTCGACGAAGGGCTGCTCGCGCAGGCTCAGCACCACGCCGCGCACCAGTCGCGTCACTTGCGGCACCTGGGAGATGGTAATCGCGAAGATCACGTTGCCCATGCTGGCGCGGGTCAATGACATCAGCGCGATCGCCAACAGCACCGGCGGTATCGACATCAAGCCGTCCATGACCCGCATGACGATTGCGTCGGTAATGCGGCTGAAACCGGTGACAAGGCCGATCGCCAGCCCGAAGCCCGTGGCGAGCGCCGCCACGCTTAACCCCACGATCAGGGAGACCCGGCTGCCGTAGATGACGCGGCTATAGACATCGCGGCCGAGGGCATCGGTACCGAACCAGAAATTCGCATCCGGGAAGCGGAGCCGCTTGATCGGTGCGATGGCCTTCGGATCGACGGTACCGAGATAGGGCGCGAAAATCGCCATCAGCACCATGATGCCCAGCAGCGCCGACCCCAGCGCAACGGTGGGATGGCGGTACATCCACTCAACCACCTTGCCATGGCGTGCCCGCCGTGCCGCGCGCGCGGCTTCGAAATCGAGCGGTGCGGTGGTCATGACCTCAATACCTCACGCGCGGATCGAGAAAGATGTAGCTGATGTCCACCAGCAGATTGACGATCACGTAGGCCGCCGAGAACAACAAGATGACGCCCTGGATGATCGGATAATCGCGACGCAGGATCGCATCCACCGTGAGGCGCCCGACCCCCGGAATCGCGAACACCGTCTCGGTGACGACGACGCCACCGATCAGCAGCACGATACCGATACCGATGGTCGTGGCAATCGGCACCGCGGCATTCTTGAGCGCATGCCCCACCAGAACCTCGCTGTTGGCGAGGCCCTTGGCGTGGGCGGTGCGGATATAGTCCTGGCTCAGCACTTCCAGCATCGAAGTGCGGGTGATGCGCGCGATCAATGCCGCATAGATCAGGCCGAGCGCGATCGACGGCAACGCCAGATGCTGAAGGAACGGCACGATGCCGTCGTGGAAGCTGACGTAGCCCTGCACCGGCAGCCAATTGAGCTCGACCGAGAATACCAGGATCAGCACATAGGCGAGAACGAACGAGGGCAGCGAGAAGCCGAGCACCGCGAACACCATCACCGAGCGGTCGACAAAGGTACCCGCGCGCCAGGCGGCGACGACGCCGATCGGCACCGCGAGCAGGATCGAGACGATGAGCGTGCTGATGCTGAGCGCCGCCGTGGGCTCAACACGCTGCGCGATGAGCTGCCAAACCGGCAAGCCGCTGAAGATCGAGACGCCGAGATCGCCGTGCAGCACGCCCCAGGCCCAATGCCCAAAGCGCACCAGAAACGGCTGGTCGAGGCCGAGCTGGTGATGGATGCGGGCGATATCCGCGGGGGTCGCGAGATCGCCGGCAATCACCGCGGCGGGATCTCCGGGCGAGATGTAGAGCAGCGAGAAAATGAAGATCGCGACCACCGCCATCACGGGGATGGTCGCGATCAGCCGTCGAACGATGTAAGCGAACATGATACGCGGTCAGCCAGGCCTATGACTTATCTACATTCCAGAGGAATACCACCGGCGCCACGATCACGCCCTTGAGGTTGCTGCGGTAGGCGGTCGGGATTACGAACATGCCCGTCGGCACGTACGGCACCTCTTCGAACGCCTCGGCCTGGATCGCCTCGGCGAGCTTCTTCTGACCGGCGAGGTCCTTGGCGTCGAACCACTGGCGCCGCAGGTCCTCGAGCTTTTGGTCGGTAGGCCAGCCGAACCACGCCGCCTTGCCGTTGGTGCGCAATGGCGCGTGCAGCGCCGGGCTCGCCATGTCCGGCGCCACCACCCACGTGAAGAAGATATTCCAGCCGCCCTTGTCGATCGGCTCATGCGAGGCGCGCCGCGTTATGAGCGTGCCCCAGTCCATGGCCTGGAGATCGGCGTTGATCCCGAGCGCCTTCAACAGCTCCATCGTCACCAACGCCTGGGAATTGACGATCGGCTGGTCGGTCGCGGTCATCACCACGATCCGCTCGCCCTTGTATCCGGCCTCCTTGATCAGCTCTTTCGCCTTGTTGAGGTCGCGCGGCGCCGCAAGCGGCGCATTGCCGGCGTCGTTGGCGAGCGGCGTGCCGCAGGCGAAATAGGAATAGCAGACCTTCCAGTACTCGGGATTGCCGGCGAGCGCGGTCATGTATTCCTTCTGATCGACCGCCCACATGACCGCCTGGCGCATCTTCACGTTGTCGAAGGGCGGCTGTTCGTGATTGAAGCGCAGGACACCGATGCTGCCCAAGGGATCGGCGTTGGCGACGGTGACGTTCTTGTCCTTGGAGAGGAGCGGCACCAGGTCCTGCGGGAGCTGCTGCCACCAATCGACCTCGCCGGCGATCAGCGCGTTGGCGGCGGTTTGCGCGTCAGGGATATAGTCCCATTCGACCTTGTCCACCTTCACCACCTTGCCGCCAGCGGCCCAGCTCGGCGGCTCCTTGCGCGGCACGTAGTCCGCATTCTTCACGAACACGGCCTTGGCGCCGGGAACCCACTCCTCCTTCACAAACTTGAACGGGCCCGAGCCGATCGATTCCGTGACCTGCGTGTTGGCGTCGGTCTTGGCGACACGCTCGGGCATCATGAAGGGCACGTTGCTGGAGAGCTTGCCGATCGCGTCGAGCAGTAGCGGGAATGGCTTCTTGAGGATGATCTGGAAGCTCTTGTCGTCGACCGTTTTCATTTCCGCGATCACGTCGGGGAGCGTCTGACCGAAGACGTCGCGCTTCATCCAGCGCTGAAGCGAAGCGACGCAGTCCGTCGACTTGACCGGCATGCCGTCGTGCCATTTGAGGCCATCGCGCAGCGTAAATGTGTACGTGAGCTGGTCGTCGCTGACCTTCCAGGTCTCGACCATCTGCGGCTGCACTTTATAATTCGCGTCGATCGCGAACAGCGTGTCGTAAACCATGTAGCCGTAGTTGCGGGTGATGTAGGCCGTGGTCCAGATCGGATCGAGGCTGCGTAGGTCCGCTTCCGGTATGAATTTGAGCGTCTTGCCCCCGGATTGGGCATGTCCGATCGAAGGCACCAGCGCCACTGAAAGCGCCAGCGCGGCCGCAACGCCGGTAGCCCGCAAAAACTGCCCCATGATGGCCTCCCTGTGTTCCAAGCGGGTTGGAGCCGCCTTTGGCCCACACCTTACGCGATTCCCGGGCGCTAGCACCACCTCCGTGGCGCGGGTCCCGACCTCCCTATGCAAGAGCGGGGCCGCCAATAGGCCGAGGCACCATCGGTTTGCGAGCACGGCGGTTTTCGCCGATAGTGGCGGCGATCCGCACCAGCGAGGTTCCCTCATGACCGCCAATGCCGACCGCGAGCTTGGATTTCTCTCCGCGACCGAGATGGTCGAGCGCTTCCGCGCCAAGGCACTCTCTCCGGTCGAGGTGAACGCGGCAGTCGAGCGGCGGATCGCGCGGTTCGAACCCAAGCTCAACGCCTTCGCGTTTCGCGATTCCGAAGCGACGGCGCGGTCGGCGCGCGAATCCGAAGCGCGCTGGCGGAAGGGTGCGCCCTTGGGACCGCTCGACGGCGTTCCCGTCACCATCAAGGACCTTTTCCTGACCAAGGGCTGGCCGACCTTGCGCGGCTCGGTCCTCGTGCCGCGCGACCAGCCCTGGGAGGAGGACGCACCGCCGGTGGCGCGCCTCAAGGAAACCGGTGCGGTCGCGATCGGCAAGACCACCATGCCGGAATTCGGCTGGAAGGCGCTGGGCGACAGCCCCTTGACCGGCATCACCCGCAATCCCTTCAACACCGATCACACGCCGGGCGGATCGAGCTCGGGCGCGGCGGCGGCGCTGGCGGCGGGGCTCGGGCCCCTTGCGCTCGGCACAGATGGCGGCGGATCGATCCGCATTCCCTGCGGCTTCTGCGGCATCCCCGGCTTGAAGCCCACCTTCGGCCGGGTCCCCGCTTACCCGGCGAGCCCGTTCGGACTGCTCGCGCACACCGGACCCATGGCGCGGACGGTCGCTGATTGCGCGCTGCTGATGAATGTGCTCACTGGCGCCGACGACCGCGATCCCTACGCGCTCCCGCGCGACGGGGCTGACTATCGAAGAGGTCTGGAGGACGGCGTCAAGGGCATGAAGATCGCCTACAGCCCGGCGCTCGGCTATGGGCGTGTCCACCCGGAAGTCGCAGCCGCGGTCGAGCGCGCGGCCAAGATCATGAGCGGCCTCGGCGCCCACGTGGAGCAAGTGGACCCGGGGTTCGGCGATCCGCGCGAGGCCTGGCTTACGCTCTGGTACTCAGGCGCCGCGAAGATACTCGGCCACTTCAGTCCGGAGCAGAAGAAGCGGCTCGATCCCGGCCTGCTCGTCCATGTGGAGCGCGGCCACAAGCTTTCGGCGGTGGATTTCCTCACCGCCGACGTGGCGCGTACCGATTTGAGCCGGCAGATGCAGGCGTTCCATCGCCGATTCGATCTGCTGATCACCCCCAGCGTCGCCGTGCCCGCGATCAAGGTCGGGCAAGACCTGAGCGATCCCGCCCACGAGAAGGAATGGATCGACTGGACGCCCTTCAGCTATCCCTTCAACTTGACGCGCCAGCCGGCGGCGAGCGTGCCCTGCGGCCTCACCAAAAACGGGCTGCCGATCGGATTGCAGATCGTGGGACCGCTCTACGCCGATGCCAAGGTGCTGCGTGCGGCGCGTGCCTTCGAGACGACGTACCCGGCGCCGCGCCCCGGGCTCGCCGAGGAATAAGCGGAGCGCGCCCATGCAAGTGACGCTGCTGGGCACGGGCTGTCCGCAATGCGATCCCGACCGGCTCGGGCCCGCGAGCCTGGTGCGCGCGGGCGAGCGCCATATCCTCGTCGATGTGGGGTCGGGTGCGACGCAGCGCCTCGTGAGCGCGGGATCGAGTGGGCGCCGCCTCGACGCGGTGCTGCTGACGCATCTGCATTCCGATCACATCGTCGATCTATTCCAGCTCGTGATCTCGAGCTGGCACCAGGGCCGCGCGCGGCCGCACCGCATTTTCGGGCCCGCGGGCACCCAGCGTTTTGCCGAAGGCATGATGACGCTCTGGCGACCGGAGCTGGAGCAGCGGATCGCCCATGAGCGGCGGCCTTCGACCGCGGCGCTGGAGCTGGAGATAAGCGAGATCGAGGCCGGCCCAATCCTGACGCTCGACGACCTCACGGTGCGCGCGGTCCGAGTGGATCATGCGCCGGTGCGCGACGCTTTCGGTTTCGTCCTCGAGACGCCCCGACACCGCGTGGTCTTCAGCGGAGATACCGCGCCCTGCCCCGCCATCACTGAAGCCGCGCGCGATGCCGACCTCTTGGTGCACGAATGCTTCATCCATGGGGTGATGACGCCCGAGCCGGGCGTGCGCACCCAGGAGGGCATCGACAATGTCGCGCGCTATCACACCGCCGCACCCGACGTCGGCCGGATCGCCGAGGAAGCGCGGGTGCGCACCCTTATGCTGCACCACTTCGTCCCGACACGCTTTGACCGCGAGGCGGTGATGGCTCAGGTGCGGGCGCACTATGAGGGCCCCGTGCTGTTGGGCGAGGACTTGATGCGCATCGACCTCGCGACCGGCATCGTCGCGCATGAAAGCGCGCGGATCGCGCTCGCGAGAGGCCGCTGAAACGCCGATGTCGCGCGGCACGTTGTTTCTCGTCGTCGGCCCCAGCGGCGTCGGCAAGGACACTTTGATCGATGGCGCCCGACGCGCACTCTCGGGCGATTCTCGCTTTGTATTTCCGCGCCGGGTGATCACCCGCGCGAGCGATGCCGGGGGCGAAGCGCACGAGGCCGTCGATGCGGAGGAGTTCCGCCGGCGGGAAGAGCGCGGCGCCTTCGCGCTGTCATGGCAGGCGCACGGGCTCCGCTATGGCATTCCGCGCACGATCGAGGATCGCCTCGGAGCGTTGCGCCACGTGATCGTGAACGTCTCGCGCGCGGTGATCCCCACGGCGCGAACGCGGTTTCAACCGCTCAGGGTAGTCGAGGTCTGGGCGCCGGCGGCGGTATTGGCCGAGCGCCTTGCGGCGCGCGGCCGGGAAAGCGTCGAGGAAATCGCGCGGCGGATCGAGCGCTCCGAGGCGATCGCGGTCGACGGCATCGACGTGCGGCGAGTTGAAAATTCCGGAAGTGTCGCGGATGGGGTCGCGGCGCTGCTCAGCGTGCTCCATGCCCCTTAGAGGCCGTTCCCTTAGTCGGGACTAAGGAATTGGGAGATAAGGGGATTATTCGGGGATTGAGGGGACATGGATTCATGTGGGATGAGGTGATCCCCTCATCCCCCGATCCCCGAACGGGTTGGCGAGAAGCTACCGGATCGTTGCAGGCTTTAAGCGGCAGCGCGCTTTTTCTTGTCGGCGGCGCGTTCGATGCGCTTGCGCAAGCGCCGCGCCTCCGGCGGCAGCTTCGCCGCGGAGCGCGACAGCAGATATGCGTCGAGCCCGCCATTGGCCTCGATGCTGCGGATCGCGTGCGGGGTCAGGCGGAGCCGCACTGAATTCCCGAGCGTGTCGGAGAGCAGCGAGATCATCTGCAGGTTCGGCAGAAAGCGCCGCTTGGTCTTGTTGTTGGCGTGGCTCACATTGTGCCCAACCTGCACGCCGCGTCCCGTAATCTCGCATTTCCTAGCCATCGCCCAATCCTCGATAAATCCAGCGCCCGAACGAAAGACGCCCGGAGGGGCCCGGGCGCGCCGCGCTTTCTAGGCCAAGGCGGCGGGGGCGTCAAGGTGGGGGTCAAGCCGGCGCGGACCGCAAGATAGAAGGGCTCACCACGGAGGTACGGAGAGCACGGAGATTGCGGTACGCCTCATCGCGAGCGGAGCGAAGCGATCCAGTATTCTGGACTGACGTTGCGTTTATTCTCAGTGTTCTCCATGCCTCTGTGGTAAAAACCGTTTTCGTACCAGGGGAATAAAGTCTTTGACCAAATCCATCTCTCGGCGCGGGTTCCTCAATCTGGTGGGACGCGCCGGCGGCGCCGCGGCGGTCTACCAGACCATGGCGGCGATGGGCTTGCTCCCCGTCCCCGAGGCCTATGCGGGCCCGCCTGCATTGGCGCCCCATTCGGGCCGCGGCGTTCACGTGGCGATCCTGGGTGCGGGGATCGCCGGGATGACCGCGGCCTTCGAGCTTTCGCGCGCGGGCTATCGCTGCACGATCCTGGAGGCGCGGCGCCGCGCCGGCGGGCGCAATTGGACGCTCCGCCGCGGCGATCTCGTCGAGGAGATCGATAGCCGGCAGCACTGCGATTTCTCGCGCGGCCCCGAGATCTATCTGAACGTCGGGCCGGCACGCATCCCGCAGCACCACCAGGCGATCCTGGGCTATTGCCGGCAGTTCGGCGTGGTGCTCGAGCCGCTCGTCAACGAGAACCGCAACGCCTTCTTCCAGAGCGACCGCGCCTTCAACGGCAAGCCCATCCGCCAGCGCCGGTTCATCAACGACAGCCGGGGCTATATCGCGGAGCTGCTGGCGAAGGCGATCAATCAGCACGCGCTCGACGACGCGCTCACCGGCGAGGACCGGGGCAAGTTTCTGGCGATGCTGCGGAACTTCGGCGCTCTCGAACGAGGGTCGGGCCAGTACAAGGGATCGTCGCGGCTCGGCTACAGCGAATGGCCGGGTGCCGGCGACCAGCCGGGAACCGAGATTGAGCCGCTGCCACTCGCGGAACTGCTGAAGCCCAGCTTCGCGTATTTCCAGCTCAATTGGAGCGAGTTCATCGACTTCGCGCCGACGATGCTGCAGCCCACGGGCGGCATGGACCGGATCGCCCGCGCCTTCGAGGCGCGTGTCCATCCGATGATCCGCTACGGCGCGGAAGTGACGGCGATCAAGCGCGCGGGCGATGGCGTGCGCATCCTCTATGGCGAGGCGCAGCATGGCGCGCCGCGCGCGCTCAGAGCCGACTATTGCCTCTGCACCATCCCGCTCACGGTGCTGCGCGAGATCGAGAGCGATTTCTCGGCCGAATTCAAGCAGGCGATCGCGACACCCGGCTATGAGAACGCCATCAAGATCGGCTTCGAAGCCAAACGTCGTTTCTGGGAAGAGGACGAGCAGATCTACGGCGGCATCTCCTGGACCGAGGACGACATAACGCAGATTTGGTATCCCTCGACCGGTTTTCAGGGCAAGAGCGGTGTGCTGCTGGGCGCCTATGTCTGGAGCGACGAAGCGGAAAAGCGCATGGGCGCGCTCAGCCCGGACGCGCGTGTAACGGCGGCGCTGGCGAGCGGCGCCAAGCTGCACCCGAATTATCGGCGCGATCTCGCGCACGGAATCTCGGTTGCCTGGGGGAAGATTCCCTTCAGCCGGGGATCATGGGCCGAGTGGACCAAGGAGACGCGCGCTGCCGCCTACGCGACGCTCAATCGCGGCGAGCCGCCGATCTATCTCGCGGGCGAGCACCTGAGCTACGTGACGGGATGGCAGGAGGGCGCCGTGCTCTCGGCACACGCAGCGGTCAAGGCGATCGACGCGCGGGTGAGGGCGAGGAAGGCGTGAGGGTTGCGCTGCGACAAGCAAGCGATCACATGGGCAAGCATCTCTGCAACGTTGAATACGAGGACGGAATGAAGAAGAACGCCGCAGAAGCTATAAGGGATTTGTCACTCGGTGCGATCACCAACCTGTCGAAGCTTCTCACCGTCGGCAAAGATCAGTGCACGCCCGAGGAATTCGCCACGCTCAAGAAGGGCGTCGCCATCGCCATTGGTCAAATTCAAACGGAGATATTGTCGGTCGTCTGCTCGCAATATTCGGAACTTGATGACCTGAAAACATGATGTAAATCATGGTCCTCACCCCATTAGGAAGGGAACGAAATCAACTCTCCGATATCAGCCGAAAAATGTCTTCGATCGACGTGACCACCTGCGCCGGCCCCAGTCCCTTGATCATGCGCGGCGGGAGGTTCTCACCAACGGATTGATCAGTCACGATGGGGCCAGGGGCGCCTGGCCAATAGAGCGTACTCGAAGTCTCCCGCAGCAGATTGAGCAGCGCGGGCCAGAAGGGATGATCGCCTCCCGGCGGCCGGTTGACGGCAAAGTTCACGACATCGGGAGCGACGTCGTCGAGCTGAATGACCGCCGCAGAATCGGCCACCTTCCACCTAGTCGGGTCCGACATATCGGCAAAGCTGCCGAACGCCCGCTCGATTAGCGCACGAGAAATCGGTCGTGGTTGCCCATTTTTTTCGAACGCACCAATGTAGATATCGAAGCTCATTATCAGGCCTCCCTGTTCGTGAAAGTTCGATGGATTGACCGGTGCGCGAATCCAGCGGGTGCTGGTCCGCGAAACCAGGGGATAACGATCCAACTTTTCAAATACTCGATTGGCATCCAGAAGACGTGAATGTTGGTGAACTCGTTCTCTTTCGCATACCAAGCAAAATAATCCGCTGGGCCCTGTTCGGCGAAATACCATTCGACCTGTCGCGGACCGGCGGCTTGCGATTGCCGCTCCATTTGCGCTTCGAGCTTTTTAACGTCCCGTGTACCAGTCTCTCCACAGATCCGGGGACATCGGCTCGTCTTCGTCCCAGTCGTCCATTGCCCGGGCGTAGCCGGGACCTTTGGCCTCAAGCAAAGTTCCATCAATTTCTCGGCATCCGTCGAACATAACGTCGTTGAACAGCACACCGAGCCCCGGCGGTAATCCCGTGACACGCATTTGATATTCCATGGCGCGCGGCGACTTGTATCCTGGACGATCCGGGCCCGGGTCGGGACAGAGTTGCGGCTCGTCCTTGGCGATCGACCTGGCCCGCGCCGCAGCTTGAGCGTCCGAATCGGCATCGGAGTCTTCTTCTGCATCTTGATCGCGCCGCCGCCGCGGGCCACGCATGGCAAGCGCGGTGATTGCGGTGGGATCGGCAACGAAGCCGTTTTCGATACCGAGGTCCTGGGCGACAACATTGCCCTGCTCGTCGCGGTAATAGTGATCGGCGCCCGGATAACCTTCGTAGATTTTCGTGCGATTGCCATCTTCGTCCACGCGATAGAGCGTAAGCCGACCCTCCATTCGCTCGTACGCGATATCGGGATTGTCAGGGAGCGTGCCCTGTGATTCGAGGCCGCCGCTGCGATTGCCGGGAATCAGAATCAACCCGCCGGCCAGCGTGAAGACGTTCAGGCCTGCGGCGATGCGTGGAAGCAAAGCCAGTGCATCGGCTGTCCATATTCTCCAAGCGCTAAACAGATCGCTGCCTATATCCGTGGCGACTGATGCAACTGTAGTCCCCGCGACAGTTTCTGTTAGCTCTCTGCCGGTATCTGTGGCGACGGGAGCAGCTGTTGTCGCAACAGCAGCTCCTGCCGAAGTGCCACCGCCTTCACTCGTCCATTCACCACGTGCATTCCGGGGTTCGTCGGGGTTGAAACCCTCTTTGATCAGTTTGTCCGCGATCGCGAGGCGGCGGAGCACCGGGTCATTGAATCTGTTCAGCGGAACTTTCAGCCCGAGCTGATCGGCTTTCAGCTTTCCGCCTCGTGCCACGTCGCTTTCAATCCGACGGCATAGGGTAAAGAACGGATTTTGATCAGCCTCGCCTTCGAACGCGAAGCGCGCGATGGGCTCGGTCGGTGCAAATCCCATGAGAAGATAGCCGACGGGCGTGCGCCGCACCCAAATGCGGTCGCGCTGCACACTATTCCCATCGGTGACGATGAGCGCGTTGGCCCGCTGCGGCGCGCGCTCAGGTGCGCCGCGCCTTTTCTCGAACCCCATCTCGTGAAGCCTCCGCCGATGCGTTATTAATTTGTTGCCCATCCATAGAACATAACGAGAACAATGTCAATAGAAAAACCTCCCTCCATACTCTCTTTGGGTCGGACAACCGCCTGACGTTCCCGGTTGCTAGATCGACCACCAGGCCCGACAAGGATGGCAATGAGTGTCTGTGGCAGTGAGCTCTCACCGCCTCACAGTCTCATTGTGATTCCCAAATCTGCGGACCGTAGACGATAGCTAACCGAGACCTTAGCACCTCACCCGCCAACGCTCGGCAGCTTCAACCCGTGCTCGCGAGCGCACTCGATCGCGTCCTCGTAGCCCGCGTCAGCGTGGCGCATCACACCTGAAGCTGGGTCGTTCCAGAGCACGCGCTCGATGCGGCGCGCGGCGTCATGCGTGCCGTCGCAGACCATCACCATCCCCGCATGCTGCGAGTAGCCCATGCCGACGCCGCCGCCGTGGTGCAGCGAGACCCAGGTAGCGCCGCTCGCGCAATTCAAGAGCGCGTTCAGCATCGGCCAATCGGAAACCGCGTCGGAGCCGTCGCGCATCGCCTCGGTCTCGCGGTTGGGACTGGCGACCGAGCCTGAATCGAGGTGGTCGCGGCCGATCACGATCGGCGCCTTGAGCTCGCCTTTCGCCACCATCTCATTGAAGGCGAGGCCGACGCGATGGCGATCGCCCAATCCCAACCAGCAGATGCGCGAGGGCAGGCCCTGGAACTGGATTTTGGTTTTCGCCATCTCGAGCCACCGATGGAGATGCCGGTCGTGGGGCATCAGCTCCTGAACCTTGGCGTCGGTTTTGTAGATGTCCTCGGGATCGCCCGAGAGCGCCACCCATCGGAACGGCCCAATGCCGCGGCAGAACAGCGGGCGGATGTAGGCGGGAACGAATCCGGGGAAGCTGAACGCGTCGAGCACGCCGTCATCGTGCGCCATCTGGCGGATGTTGTTGCCGTAGTCGACTGTCGGAATCCCCTGGGCCTTGAACGCCAGCATGGCGCGCACTTGAGCCGCCATCGAGTGCTTGGCCGCGACCGCCACCGCCTCGGGATCGCTTTGGCGCCGCTGCTCCCACTGCGCGAGCGTCCAGCCCGCCGGCAAATATCCGTTCATGGGATCGTGGGCCGAAGTCTGGTCGGTCACGAGATCGGGGCGCACGCCGCGGCGGACCAGCTCGGGAAAGATCTCGGCGGCGTTGCCGAGGAGACCCACGGATAGCGGCGCGCGCGCGGCCTTGGCGCGCTCGATCATCGCGAGTGCCTCGTCAAGGTTCTCCGCGCGGCGGTCGAGATAGCGCGTCTTCAAGCGCATCTCGATGCGCGACGGCTGACACTCGATTGCCAGCAAGGATGCGCCGGCCATGGTGGCGGCGAGCGGCTGCGCGCCGCCCATGCCGCCGAGACCGGCGGTCAAAATCCAGCGTCCCGAGAGATCGCCGCCATAATGTTGGCGGCCAGCCTCCGCGAAGGTCTCGTAGGTTCCCTGCACGATCCCTTGGCTGCCGATATAAATCCAGGAACCCGCGGTCATCTGGCCGAACATCATGAGCCCCTTGCGGTCGAGCTCGTGGAAATGCTCCCAGGTCGCCCAATGCGGCACCAGGTTCGAATTGGCGATCAGTACGCGCGGCGCGTCGGTGTGCGTGCGAAAGATGCCGACGGGCTTGCCCGACTGCACCAGCAAGGTCTCGTCGGCTTCGAGTGTTCGGAGCGACGCACAGATTCGATCGAAGCTGTCCCAATTGCGCGCTGCACGGCCGATCCCACCATAGACCACCAGCTCCTGCGGTTTCTCGGCGACCTCGGCATCGAGGTTGTTCATGAGCATGCGCAGCGGCGCCTCGGTCTGCCAGCTCTTGGCGCTGATCGCGGACCCACGCGGCGCGCGGATGATGCGTTGGTTCGCGGGAATCTGGGTCATGGCATGCTCCCATGCATTGCTTGCAGAAGAATGCTACGGGCAACTTTGGAACGGAAGGGTCTCGGTTCCCGAGACACAGATGGACGCCGATGAACACAAGCGGACACACGCCGAGAAATGAGCGCAAAAGCTTAGCTGTGCATCCGTGTACATCGAAGTTCATCCGTGTATCCGCAAAACATGGGAAGAGCTATTATTTCCCGATCCGATTTCGGACTCATGGACCCCGCTCATGAAACGAGATTACATCTATCCCGAGTACGCCGATCCCATGGTGCGGCCGCGCTATACCGGCATTGCCACCTTCATGCGCACGCCGCTCGTGGAGGATCTCTCGAAAATCGACATCGCGCTCGCCGGCATTCCCTTTGACGGCGGCGTCACCAACCGGCCGGGCGCGCGGCACGGACCCCGAGAGATACGCAATCAATCGAGCATGATGCGGCGCGTCAACCAGGCAAACAAGATCGACCCCTACGCACTCTGCCGGATCGCCGATGTGGGCGATGCCTGGGTCGAGAAGCCGTTCGAGCTCAAAGGCGCGCTCGAGGAGATCGCGGCGTTCTATGGCGGACTGCACGAGGCGGGCGTGGCGCCGGTCTCGGCGGGCGGCGATCATTCCGTGACCCTGCCGGTGTTGCGCGGCATCGCTCGGCACCGGCCGGTCGGCATGGTGCATTTCGACGCGCATTGTGACACCGGTGACGACTATCTGGGCTCCAAGTTCCATCACGGGGCGCCGTTCCGCCGGGCGGTCGAGGAAGGACTGCTCGATCCCAAGCGCGTGATCCAGATCGGCATACGCGGCGCCGTCAACGATCCCAACATCTGGAAGTTCAGCCACGACAGCGGCATGCGCGTCGTCTACATGGACGAGTTCTATGAACGCGGACCCCGATCGGTGATCGCCGAGGCGCGTCAGATCGTCGGCGACGGCCCCACCTATATCAGCTTCGACGTGGATGGCCTCGATCCCGTCTATGCCCCCGGAACCGGTACGCCCGAATGCGGCGGGATCACCGTGCTCGAGGCGCAGATCATGTTGCGCGAGCTGCGCGGCTTGAACCTGGTGGGCGGCGACGTGGTGGAGGTGGCGCCGCCCTTCGACCCCACCGGCGGCACCGCGCTGGTGGGCGCGACACTGATGTACGAAATCCTCTGCGTCGTCGCTGACGCGGTGGCGCGGCGGAAGGGATAGGCCTCAACGCATCGCCCGCGCCGGCGCCTCGGGCGATTTGACCCGCATTGCGAGTTCAGGCTGGGCGCCGCGCAAAGGCCTCCAACAAATGTCGCGCGGCCGCGAGCGGAATCTCGCTGCCGGCCACTACCGCCGCCTCGAGCCGCGCCAATTCCGGCGCGACTGCGGGATCGGATCGGAAAATCTCGATGAGCCCGGCGCCGATCTCGCGCCAGAGCGCGGCGCGCGCCTGTTCGGCGCGACGGCGGGCGCGTTCGCCGCTCGCCGTCATCATCGCGCGGTGACGCTCGACGAGGTCCCAGACCTCGGTGATTCCGGTGCGCTCGAGCGCCGAGACCGGCCGTACTTCCGTGCGCCATTCGGCGATGGCGGGCCGCAACAGTTGCAGCGCATGACGATATTCCGCGACCGCGCGGATCGCAGCCGGCCGCAGATCGCCGTCGGCCTTGTTCACCAGGATCAAATCGGCAAGCTCGACGATGCCTCTCTTGATGCCCTGCAGTTCGTCGCCCGCGCCCGGCGCGAGCAGCAGCAGGAACATGTCCACCATCTCGGCGACCGCGGTCTCGGATTGTCCGACACCCACGGTTTCGACAATCACCACGTCGAATTGGGCGGCTTCGGCGAGCAAAATCGCCTCGCGCGTGCGCCATGCAACGCCACCGACGGCGGTGCCCGCGGGCGAGGGCCTGATGAAGCAGCGGGGATCATTGGCAAGCGCCGCCATCCGCGTCTTGTCACCGAGGATCGAACCGCCGCCGCGCTTGGAGGATGGATCGATCGCCAGTATCGCGAGGCGGTGGCCGCGATCGAGCGCGGCGAGGCCGAAGGCCTCGATGAAGGTGGATTTGCCAACCCCCGGCGCGCCGGTGATGCCGAGTCGGAGCGAGGCATCGCCCGCCGGAAGCCGCATTTCCGAGAGCAGCGCTTCGGCGGCGCGCCGATGATCGGAGCGCGTCGATTCGACCAGCGTGATCGCGCGCGCGAGCGCGCGGCGGTCGCCGCTTCGCAAGGCCGACGCCAATGCGGTCGTGTCCGGGGTCTTTTCCCCCTTGGGCGTGGAGCTCGGCTTACCCCTCATCGGTGCCGTTGTTCGTGGCGCCGGCTTCGTCCGGCATTCTTCTCGGTCGAGATCATCCTCAATCCGCCACCTCCGCCAGTTCTGCGGCGCGTGCCGCTTCCTGCTGGCGCGACCACATGGCGGCATAGACCCCGCCCTGTGCCAAAAGGCGCGCGTGATTGCCGCGCTCGATCACGCGGCCCTGATCGAGTACCAGTATTTCGTCGGCGTGGATCACCGTCGAAAGCCGGTGCGCGATGATGAGCGTCGTTCGCTCGCGCGCCACGTCCTCGAGGTCGCTCTGAATTTCGCGTTCCGTCTTGGTGTCGAGCGCGGAGGTCGCTTCATCGAGCACCAGTACGCGCGGCGCCTTCAGCACCACGCGCGCGATCGCGACCCGTTGCTTCTCGCCGCCCGAGAGCTTGAGGCCGCGCTCGCCGACCGCGGTCTTGTATCCGTCGGGGAGCCCCGCCACGAAGTCGTGGATGTGAGCGAGGCGGGCCGCATGCTCGATCTCGGCGATCTCCGCGCCGGGGTGGCCATAGGCGATGTTGTACTGGATCGTGTCGTTGAAGAGCACGGTGTCCTGCGGCATCACTCCGATGGCGCGGCGGATGCTGTCTTGCGTCACGTCGCGGAGATCCTGGCCGTCGATCCGGATCGAGCCCCCCGTCACGTCGTAGAAGCGGAACAGCAGCCGCGCGATCGTCGACTTGCCGGCGCCACTCGCGCCCACGATCGCAAGAGTGCCGCCGGGCGCCACGCGGAACGACACCTCGTGCAGGATCGAACGGCGCGGGTCGTAGTGGAAGGAGACGCGGTCGAAGACGATCTCGCCCGGCCCGACGGCGAGCCCCGGCGCGCCGGGGTTGTCCGTCACCTCCGGCTTCACGTCGAGCAAACGGAACATCGCTTCGAGGTCGATCAGCGACTGCTTAATGTTGCGATAAACGACGCCCAGGAAGTTGAGCGGCATGTAGAGCTGCACCAAGTAGGCGTTCACCATCACGAAATCGCCGACCGTCAAGCGACCGGCCGCGACACCGTATCCCGCAAGCAGCATCACAGCGACCAGCCCCGCGGAGATGATCAGCCCCTGCCCCACATTGAGCGCCGAGAGCGTGGTCTGGCTCTTGACCGCCGCTTTTTCGTAGGCTTGCAGCGCGCGGTCGAAGCGGCGCGCTTCGTGCCCCTCGTTGGCGAAGTACTTGACGGTCTCGAAATTGATGAGACTGTCGATCGCGCGGGTATTGGCCTCGCTGTCGCGGTCGTTCATCTCGCGGCGGAATTTGACCCGCCAATCCGTGATCGCGAAGGTGAAGATGACATAGATGAGGACGGTGACGAGGGTCGCGGCAGCGAACTCCCAAGAATAGAAGCGCCAGAGAATGCCGCCCACCAGCGCGATCTCCACCACCGTCGGAATAGCGCTGAACAGCATGTAAGAGAGCAGGAAGTCCATGCCGCGGATGCCGCGCTCGATCGCGCGCGAGAGACCGCCGGTCTGGCGTTCCAGGTGGAAGCGCAGCGAAAGCGAATGCAGGTGCCGGAATGTGCGCAGCGCGATCTCACGCACCGCACGCTGTCCCACTTTGGCAAAGACGCCGTCGCGCAACTCGCCGAATGCCTGCGCGAGAACGCGCGCGACGCCATAACTGACGACGATCATGACCGGTACCGCGATCAGCTTGCCGGGGCCGGGCGTCAGAGCATCGACCGCGTGCTTATAGAGCAGCGGCACCGCGACGTTGATGCCCTTCGCCGCGAGCAGGCAAAGGAGCGCCAGCACGACCCGGGACCTGAGCTCGACGTTCGCTGGCCAGAGATAGGGCGCAAGTCGCAACACACTTCTGATTTCGCTTTTGCCGCCGCCTTCGCCTCCGCTCGCGCCCGTCGAGCCGCGGCGTATGTCGCGCGCGCTCACGACACGGTCTCCGTCGATTGGGCGAGCGCGCTCTCGGGCGCGCCGCGAGGAATGCGCAGTGCCATCGCGAGCACGATCAGCATCACCGCTCCGCCCGCATAGTAAGGCGCGTCGCGGCCCAACAGAGTGAACAGCGGACCGGCCGCGAAGGGGCCGATGATGCGCGCAAGGCTGGCGCCGGATTGCGCCACTCCGAGGATGCCGCCGCGCTCTTCGACGCCGGCTTCGCGAGAGATGAGCGCATTGATCGAGGGATTGAGGAGGCCCATGCCGACCGCAAGGGAGCCGCACATGAACAACAGCACCGGGAGCTTGAGTGCGAAGGGCATGCCGCCCAAGCCGACCATGATCGCACCGGCGCCGAAAGTGACGAGGCGCGGCCCGCCGAACCGCCGCGACAGCGGACCAATCAGAAAGCCCTGAACGATGATCAGCACGATGCCGACGAACAGAAAGAGTAAACCGACGTCCCACTGATCCCAGCCAAAGGCGCTGTTGAGCCAGAGCGCCTGCGTCACCTCCATGGCGGCGAACGCGACCACGGTGGTGAACAGCAGCAGGATCAACAACCGAAGCGTCGGCCGGTGTGCGATATGGCGCGCGACCTGCCAGCGGCTCGGTCGTGTCGGCGCATGCCGCGCTTCGGGCGGGAGGCTCTCCTTGAGCAGCATCAGCACCAAGACGAAGGCAATCGCCGAAAGGCCCGCGGAGAGGAAGGCCGGCCGCGCCAGTGCCGCCAAGGTATTTCCGCTGCCGGCGATCATCCCTCCGATCGGCGGACCCAGCGTGAAACCAACCCCAAAGGCGGCACCGATCAGGCCCATGCCCTTTGCACGCTTCTCCGGTGACGTCACGTCGGTGATGTAGGCCTGCGCCGCCGCAATGTTGCCGGCCCCTGCACCCGCCAGCAGCCGCGCCGCTACCAGCATCCAGAATGCATCGGCGAAGCCGAGCCACAGATAGGCCGTGACCGAGCACGCAAGGCTGATCAGCAGCACCGGGCGGCGGCCGATCTTGTCGCTGACGCGGCCGAGGATGGGCGACGAGAAGAACTGCGCGAGCGAATAAGACGCCATCATCCATGTGATGGCGGTGGGCGAGGCGCCGAAGTGCTTACCGTAGAACGGCAGCAACGGAATCATCACGCCGAAGCCCAAGAGGTCCAGAAAGACGATGAAGAGCAGGATGGCCATGGGCGGATAAATAGCGTGGATTGCGCGCCGATAACAGGGTTAGGGTCGCGAAAGCGAAGGTGATTGCTGGTTCGGCGCGGAAATCGCTACAAAACCAGCAAATCTTAAGCAGGTTCCGATTTAATCTGATCGGAACCTGCTCTAATTTTGTCATTCGAAAGCTAACCGAACGGGCAGGTTGGGAAACTGCATGAGCGATTCGTTTTCAATCCGGCGGCTCGGGCAGGGTGATGCCACGGCCTATCGGGAACTCCGACTCGAGGGGCTGAAGCGCCATCCCGAAGCCTTCGGCGCCGCTTTCGAAGAGGAAGCGGCGCAGCCGGTCGCCGCATACGAACGCCGCATCCTCATGAGCGAGGTGTTCGGCGGCTTCATGGGCGCTCGGCTCATGGGCACCGCCCGCTTCTCGATCGAGCCCGGCGCAAAGCGGCGTCACATCGGCGTGCTCACGGGCATGTATGTGCGTGGGACCGCACGCGGGACCGGACTTGCCTCCGGCCTCGTCGAGCATATCGTCGCCGCCGCACGGGGGCGCGTCGAGCGGATCAATCTCAATGTCACCGTGGGCAACGAGCGGGCACGCCGCCTCTATGAGCGTCATGGCTTCCGCATCTGCGGTACGGAGCCCGACGCGCTCCGGATCGACGGGCGCAGCTACGACGAGCACATGATGACGCGGTTGATGACGGCGGAGCGCTGACGCCGGTTCAAAAACGGCGCGGTATGTATCGGGTGAGGACTGCCATGCCGAGCATCGTTACACCACCCGCGACGAAGACCGCAGGAAGCTCAAAGATTGCCAGCAGCGCGGCGAAGATCGCGGGCGGGGCCGTTTGCCCGAAATCGCGATAGGTCACAAAGACCGCAGTCATTTCGCTCCGCTCATGCACATGGACCGCGCGCAGGAAGAGTGAATTTCCGGCGCCGTCGATGGTTTCGGCGACGAACGCCGACATCACCAGCATCACGGCACCGAGGAGTGGCGTACCCATGGCCGGCACCGTCGCGAGCGTGATGCATCCGGTCGCGGCATAGCCGAGCAGCAATAGGCGTCGGATGCCGATGCGCCGGCCGAGCCAACCCCAGATCAGCACGGTCCACATCCAACCGACGCCGATCGAGACGATGAGACCCCCGGCCTCCGCGCCGAGTCCGGTCTTGATCGCATAGACCGGCGCATAGATCTGAAACATGCTCCACCAGGCATTGCGCCCAACCGCGAGAACCCAGGAAAGGCGAAGCCTCGGCTGCGCCATGAAGCGTGCGATCGAATAGATCGGATTGAGCCGCCGGCTCGCGCGCGGTTCCAGCGGCGGCTCCAAGCGCAGCAGCCAAAAATACGCCAGCATCAGCAGTCCCGTAGCTCCCGATATCAGAAACGGAAGCCAGAAGGCGGCGTGACTCTGCAGATAGATGCCGAGCCACGGTCCGACCGTCCAGGGTGCCGCGGCAAAGAAAATGCGCTTTGCTTCGAAGCGGCCGAGCTCGCTGCGCGCGATGTTTTCGAGGACGTAGAGATTGAAGACGATCTCAAAGCAAGCGAAGGCGAAGGTATTGAGCGCAAATCCGACGATGAGCGCCGGAACGGAATCCCTGGCAAGGAGCACACACGAGAGGAGGAGCACAGCCGTTCCAAGGAGGAGGAGGCGCGGCCGACCCACGAGTGCTGCGAGCGAGGGGATCGCGAGGCGGCCGGTAAAGCCGCAGATCCCCACCATCAGGTAGACGAGGCTCAGCTCGCGCGCGCTGCCCAACAGCCGAAACGCTTCGACCGGCAAAACCGTGAGCAGGATCGTTTGCGCAAACGCTGCGAGGAAAAAGAGGATCGCAAAGGTGGTGGTCCTGCCGATGCCCACGAGCAGCGTCCGCCGCACAGCCGACTTGAGTGAATTCTAAGTGTTGATCCCGCACGGCGCTATCCGCTGGCAGGAGTGCGCCCGAGACCCAATCATGTGCGTCAACCGGGCGATGTGCAAGAACGCCAAGGCGGCGCACTTCGGTCAAGGCATGACGGCGACGCCGCGCTGAGGTAGATTATCTCCGAGTCATGCGTTGCCGAGACTGGAGGACTCCGCGATGGCAAGACGACCGGTCCGCATCATCTCTCTCTGCCTTGGAATCGCGCTGGTTTCGGCGCTTCCGCTCGTGGTATTGGCGCAAACCAACCCGGTCCCTGACCGCGAAGGCGGTACCTACGATTACAAGAAGCACCAGCCGACGGAAGCCGCACCCTCCACGACAAGCACCAAGCAGGTCGACGACGAGGTCAGGAAGCTGCTGAAGCAAACCGACCAGCTAGACAAGCAGTTCGGCCAGGGCCAGCCGCAAGGCAGCAAGTAAGGGAGCCCGCGTCAGAACCTGATTCCGCAGTCATAGGCGATACCCGGCATAGCGTTGCTCCTGCGGTATTCGCTCTTGAGCTGCAGCACGCCGCCCGCAATCCCCCCGGATTACGTGGGCTTCAGGGCGGCGGCACCGCGCGAAAGTAGACCCCATTGGCGCCGTAGGCCGGAGCGAGCCATGCGCCGCCGCAAAGGTACTGGTTATAAGCGGCCTGAAAGGCGCAGCCCGCCGGCAACGCTGCGTAGATCGTGCCGGGCGGTGGCGCCGCAACCGGAGCGGACGCGGCCGCCGCGCCCGCTGCGACACCAGCGTTGTAGGCATTGGTGGTATTTGCGCTGGCCGCAGCCGCGCCGGCGACCACGGCGGTCGTCGCCACCGCAGCGCCGGCCACTGCCCAGCCGGCACCGCAGTTGTAGCAGCCGGAGGAGCCGTAATAGCTCACCGTCGCGGGCTGGTGATAGTAGGCGCCGGAAGCGGTCGTCGTCGTTCCGTAGTAGCCGGTGTGCTCGGTGCCGTACGCGCCCGTAGCCGTGCTGTGATAGTAGCCGCCATAGTCGCTGGCGTGCGCCACACCTTGCGAATCAGCGGCGGTGCCGTGCGCGTAACCGCCGGCGTCGCTTTCATGGGCGACCCCGCTCGAGGTGGCCTGGGTGCCGTGCTCGTAACCGCCGGCATTGCTCGTGTGGGAGGCACCCTCGGGGCCAACGGAGGTGGAATGCGAATACCCGCCGGCGTCGCCGCTATGCGTATATCCGCCGCCGGCGTTGCGCGACCAACTGCCGCCTCCGCCGCCATGCATCCATGCTTCAGCCGGCAGCCCAAAGAGCGCGGCTGACAGCGCCACTGTCGAGACGAGAAGAATTTTGCTCATGGGGCTCGGCCTCCTCTCGGAATCACTTCGGTTGCGGAGGAACGTTCGGCGGCTGTTCGCGCGGGCCAGGCGGCTCGAATTGCATCGGCTTGGCTTTCTCCGCCATCGCAGACCTGAATGTGGCGGGGTCGACGGCGGCCATCAGGTGCCAATCGGAGTATTCGGTCTGATAGAGCGCATGCGCGGGCTCATTGGGATAGACCACGCGGACGAGCCGCGGCAGATGATCCGCGGCGCCGATCCAGAGTTCCGCCTGCACCTCGGGGCTGGCAACGGCGACGATGTCGGTGATGGTGCCGCCGATCAGCTTCGACTGCCCCACATAGAACGCCGTGTCCATCCCGCGCTCCTTAAAGACCGCGCACGGCTTCGACAGAATCACGTCCGCGAACGGGAAAAAGATCGCCGCCTTTTCCCATGCGGCATCGACCATCTGATCGATCGTCGGCGGCGCCTCGGACTTCGCAACCAAGTCTTGCGACGGCACGTAAGCCATCATCGTCTTGCCGTTGTAGTAGAACTCGTCGGGTATGCCATCGCCCGGCGAGACTACGCGCAGCTTGTCGGGCCGCTGCATCGTCACCTGGTTGAGCGTCGCGTAAAACAGCGGCTGTCCGTTGCGCGCGGCTTTCTCATAAGTGCTGAGCGCGTTGAACGACATGGCCTTGGCGTTCTCCAGCACGGCGCATGCGGCCTTCAGGATCTCCGCGACCTTCGGTTCGATCGCTGGCGCGGCGGCTGGCGGTGCAGCCGGGGTCGCCGGTGTCTGCTGCGCCTGCGCCTGAGCGAGCGCAAGAAAGGAGACCGCGCCCAAAGCCACCGCCCAACGCATGTTGAAGGCACTCATGCAGAACCTCTCTGCCAAGGGTCGCGACAAAAGTGTCGCGACAAGCTAAAGCCCGGCCCAAGACACCGCGTAATGCAAATCAATAGCACACGCGCGCGCTCCGCGACGCCCCTGCCGCAAAACCCAGTAATGTCGCGATGCCGGCCATCATCGCGGCTAGCCGGTGCATGGCATTTGCGCGCCCGAGTCTGCAATCTTTGCACCTGCGAATGTGCGCCGTCGTCGTAAACTTCCGCCTGATTTCCTTTCGCAGATTTGACTTAGGTCAAAGCGAATTCAAGTAGGTCCAATTCTATCCGCCGAGTGAGTGCTGCTCGACAATTCGGCGACTCATTTCGGGAACTGAAAGGTTAGCGTCACCTGTGTCAGCCACGTCTGTTGGCTCGCGACGGGCCTTATGGCGTTGTAATAGGAATCGAAGGCGAGCTTCATGGGTTGGTCGCCAATCCGAAATGTCTTGCTGAAGCCGCCCCCAACCGGGACCGTCCATTTGCCACCGCTCGCGACCCAGTTGGCGGTGATGGTCGGCGACGAGTCCAATGCCCACCCGTCGTCGAAGTGATAGCTCAGAGCCGGATTCAACATGAGTTGGTTGGTTCTGTTGCTGCCGCCGTTGGATGGCCCGCCGGTCGACCAAATCTGGGTGGCGACCGCACCAAACTCCCATGGACTTTCGTCCTGCTTTGCGAAACCCACCGCAGGGCCGGAGCCCCATCTGTTCACACCCAGGGTAGAATTCATCGAGGGATAGTAGAGAGTGGGTCCGACGCCCCAGTACAAACCCTCGCCGTGTTCTGGCGACAAAAAGAACTCTGTGTATCCGTTGCCGAGACCGGTCTGCCAGGAATGCCCGAGCTTCTTTGGCGGTTGAACCACCAGCGGCATCTTCGTGCGGGTGATCAGCGCCCAATCATCGTTGAGGCTGAACGGCACGATGGCGTTATTGATCTCGAAGGTTTCTTTTGTCGATTCGGTCGGGCCGTATTGAAAGTCGGCTTCGTAGCGGAGCGGCAGTGTGATCTTGCGTGTGAAGGGGTTCTCGGTTTCCTTCGAAACTTCGGTGTCGCTGGGCGGAGGCTCCGACTGAGCAAATGACGAGCTGTTCGAAAGTGGTCCCATCACCAGAAAGGGGAAGGTCGCGCACGCCGCATATGATAGGCGAATAGCCATGTCCCACCTCGAGCGTGTCTTCACGTTCCCCTGCGTACCAGCCTTTTCCGCATATCAGATGGATCAACGCCGGCGATCTTGAAGAGCCAACCGTCTGCCATAGCTCTGTTGTCAGGCCGGGAGTTTTGTGAAGGGCGCTCTTCCGGGTGCGAACATTTGCGGACAGAGAAGAGCGCAGATCGGAAGCGATCGCTGCGGGAGGAAGAGTATGTTGGTTCGAGTATTCCTCGTGGTGGGGACGCTGTTTATGGCAATGAGTTCCTCCGCGATAGCGCAGCAGCTTTATATCTATCCAATGAGGGGCCAAAGCCCGGAGCAGCAGCAGCAAGACAGGTACCAGTGCGGCGCCTGGGCGACGGAGCAGACCGGGTTTAATCCGGCGGTCCCCCCGCCGGTTCCCCAAGTCACCTCACCGCCGCCGCCGGGAATCTTCGGTGGTGCGCTCGGCGGCAGCGCTCTCGGAGCAATCGGAGGCGCCATCGGCGGCAACGCCGGGAAAGGCGCTGCGATCGGCGCGCTCGTGGGTGGGCTGTTCGGCGGCATTCGCCGCAACCGCTGGGCCCAGGAACAGGAATACAACGCGGATCAGCAGACCTCCGCTTACTACAACGCGCGCGCGGCCTTTCAGCGAGCGGAAACAGCGTGCCTCACCGGGCGCGGCTATTCCGTCACCTGACAGTTGGGGGAGATCAACCGATGAGAATCGCAGCATCCGTTTTGGCTGCGGGCTTCGCGCTGGCGTGGCCCTTTGAATTGCGGGCGGCGGATTTCGACGGCTCGAAACCGTTTCTCTGCGCGACGGTCGACGTGGCGTCATGCGTTCCCGGCCAAGACTGCGCGCGGGAATCCCCGCAGAGCGTGAACGCACCGCAATTCTTCACGGTCGACGTGGGCCAGAAGGCCGTCACCGAGACCGGCGGCGGCGACAACCCGCGAACCACCAAGGTCGAGCGCGTCGATCATCAATCCGGACTCATGCTTCTCGGCGGCACCGATGGCGGACAGGCCTGGAGCGCCGCGATCGGCGAGAACAACGGCAAGATCAGTTACACGGTCGTCGGCGATCGCGTCGTCGTCGTGGCGTTCGGCGCCTGCCTCGTCCGCTAGATCGCACCTAAACCCATGCGCCCCAAGTGGAGGAGTCCAAAGCTGATCTTCCCGCGCGTCGACGCGGCAAGCCTGCTGATCGGCCTCAACGCGGAGGGCAAGATCACCGGTATCAGCTTCCTGAGCATGGCGGGGGAGACTAGCCCAGATGCAAAAGCCCGGTAACGCAAATGTCGGCAACGTGCCGTCGTCTGATCTTTGGCTTTGGGGAAACGTTGGTTGAGATCGACATTCGCGGAGGCGCGGCAATGAGGACCAAGGTTGCGATTGCCTGTCAGGGCGGCGGTAGCCAGACCGCGTTCACCGCCGGTGTTCTGAAGGCACTGTGCGAGGCCCACCTGCAAAACGAGTTCGAGTTCGTCAGCATCAGCGGAACATCCGGCGGCGCACTCTGCGCCACTCTCGTCTGGTACGCACTGTGCAAAGGCGAGACGCCGATATGGCGGCGGCTGATGGCGTTTTGGCGCGACAACACCGCGCAGAGTCAGGCCGAGCTTATGATCA
>Ga0335079_10000193_pt1 | contig 71363 bp, 64 predicted proteins | sample Lox_Sample_33_FD_206719 | JGI IMG/M metagenome (GOLD analysis project Ga0335079, IMG submission 206719) | Soil microbial communities from Loxahatchee National Wildlife Refuge, Florida, United States - Lox_Sample_3.3 | ecosystem: Environmental > Terrestrial > Soil > Wetlands | place: USA...
GTGCCGCTCTGGATGCGCCGGCTCAGCTTGCTTGCAGCGGTGCTCGCGGTGGGCGCCGCGGCGACGGCGACGCTCACTTTCGCCGAGGTGGCGCGCGGTGCGCTCGTCGGTCCGGCGGCGCTGCTGCTGGCGGCGCTCTCGGTGCTGGCGGCGGTCGCGAGTCTGGTGGCGCGCCGCGTTCATGCCGGGCTGTCAAGCCGCGTCGACCTGCTCGCGCACGCGCTTGACGCTTCTCCCAATGCGCATCTGATCTTGGCGCCGCGCGGTGCCACCGCTTACGCGAATGCCGCGTTCCAGGCGCTGTTTCCGGACGGCGAGGGCGGCGCGTTTGCCAAGATCGAGCGCCGGCTCGCGGGCGACAGCGAGGCGCGCGCCGAATTCCGGCGCCTGCGCGACGAGGCGATGGGCCATGGTCATGCCCATGGCCGTCTCGCACTACATTACGGCTCGAGCGTTACCGCTTGGTTCAGCCTCTCGATCAATTCGCTGCCCGGGCGTCCCGGCTACAGCCTCTGGAGCTTCGAGGATGTGACGGCGCGGCATGAGATGGAGCAGGTGATCCGCGACGAGCAGATGAAGCTCGCGGACTTCCTCGACAATGCACCCACCGGTTTCTATTCCGTCGACGCCGAGGGCCGGTTTCTCTTCGTCAACCAGGCGCTCGCGGATTGGCTTGGCACCTCGCCCGGCGAGTTGGTCGAGGGGCGTGCCCGGCTTAGCGATTTTCTTGCGGGCGAGGGCGCTCCGGAGGGCCCGCCGCACGCACCTTTCGCCTCCACCGGAACCGGCTCCGAACGCGGCGACGTGATCCTACGCGGGCGGCAGGGAAGGGTCGTGCACGCCTCGATCACTCAGACAGTGGTGCAAACCGACGAGGGGCTGCGCACCCGCTCAGTGGTGCGCGACTTGACGCCGGAGCGCGAATGGGAGGAAGCGCTGCGCCAGTCACGCCGGCGCTTCCAGCGCTTCTTCGCCGATGCACCCGTGGGCGTCGCGTTGCTCGACCGCGACGGTCGCTTCAGCGAAGCGAACCGCGCGCTTGGCGGTTTGTTCGGCGTCGCGCCAGGCAATCTGATCGGCCGCCGATTGGTGGAATTTCTGCCCGAGGCCGACGCGCGCGATGTCGCGCGCCGCCTCGCAGCGGTGAGCGAGGGCAGCGGGCCGACGGTGACGCCGATTGAGGTCCGTCTCACCGGAGCGCGCGAGCGTTCGGCCACGGTGTTCGTGAGCCGCCTCGACGACCCGGACGAGGCGAAGGGCGGCCTTATTCTGCATTTCATCGACAACACCGAGCGGCGGAGCCTCGAGACCCAATTCGCGCAATCGCAGAAGATGCAAGCGGTGGGCCAGCTTGCGGGCGGCGTCGCGCACGACTTCAACAACCTGCTGACGGCGATGATCGGCTTTTGCGACTTGTTGCTGCTGCGCTTTCGGCCGGGTGATCCGTCCTTCGCCGACATCATGCAGATCAAGCAGAACGCCAACCGCGCCGCGAACCTCGTGCGTCAGCTCCTGGCATTCTCGCGCCAGCAAACGCTGCAGCCCCGCATCCTCAGCATCACCGACGTACTGGTGGAGCTCTCGCATCTCCTGCGCCGGCTCATCGGCGAGAACATCGAGCTCAAGGTGGTGCATGGCCGCGACCTCGGCGTGGTCAAGGTGGATCAGGGTCAGCTCGAGCAGGTGATCATCAATCTCGCGGTCAACGCGCGCGACGCCATGGCGGCCGGGGGATCGCTGACCATTCGCACCAGCAATGCCACCACGACGGCGCCGATCCGCCGAGGGCTCGAGGTGATGCCGCCCGGTGATTACGTGCTGATCGAGGTGACCGACACCGGGATCGGCATCCCCAAGGAACATTTGGAACGCATCTTCGAGCCGTTCTTCTCCACCAAAGAGGTGGGTTCAGGCACAGGGCTCGGCCTCTCCACGGTATACGGCATCGTGCGCCAGACCGGCGGATTCGTGCTGGTTGAGAGCGAGCCCGGACACGGCGCCACCTTCCAGATTTACCTGCCGCGGCATCAGGCCAGCGACGCGGCCGCGCAACGCGTCGATTCCGGGGAGACCTCGAGCGGCGACTTGACGGGCGCCGGCACCGTGCTGCTGGTGGAAGACGAAGATCCCGTGCGGCTCTTCAGCGCCCGCGCGCTTCGCAACAAGGGCTATCGCGTGATCGAAGCAAAGAGCGGCGAGGCCGCGCTCGAGCTGATCACCGAGGGGAAGGAGCACATCGACCTCCTCGTCACCGACGTGGTGATGCCGAAGATGGACGGGCCGGCGCTGATCCGTCGCGTCAGGCAGATTCACCCGGACCTCAAGGTGATCTTCATCTCCGGCTACACCGAGGATTCCTTCCGCAAGCGGCTCGACGCCGACAGCGAGATTCATTTCCTCCCCAAGCCGTTCAGCCTGAAACAACTCGCGGGCAAGGTGAAGGAAGTGATGCTGGAGGAGGAGAGCGTCTAGCACCCGAGGGGAACAAATCGGTCCACGGTCGTACGGCGTGGCGGCTTGTCCGGGCTGCCGGTCCGATAGTGCGCTTCTCAGCGCTTGCTGGTCCGCGCTCAGGGTCTCCGTTCGCGGTCGCCGCCGATGGTGACGCCAAAGCCAAAGCCGCCGAACACGGGACCGCCGAAGCCGGGGCCCGAATCGGGCGGCGGCCCGCCACTCCCCGGAGGCGGTCCACCGTACGCACTGTCAGCAGGCGGTCCGCCGGGCTGCGCCGTTTGCGGTCCCGGCTGGGGTGGAGGCGCCGACTGAGTGGTTTCGGTCTTGCTATCGATGAGATGTCCATCTGCGTCGTAGTCAGCGTGACTCAGCGTCATCGTGCCATTGGCGTTGTAGGCCACCCTTGTTTGATGGCGCTTTCGCTTCTTCGGGTCGTAGTTGGTGATCGCCTGGATACGCCCTGTTTTGTCCTTTTCCGTGACTTTGGTCCCACCAGGCCCGAAGGAGTTGTCCGGCTCGGTAGTCTGCGTCCAGCCGTCATTGTATGTCGTTTGTGTCCCGCCGTTGGGCAGTGGGGTCGTGGTGCCGTTGTCCTGCTGACTGCCATTGAAATGGGTGAAATTCCCTTGCGCGCTTGCGGCGCCCGTAGCCATGACCAGCATGATCGACAACGCATAGATAAGGGAAAAGTGCTTCATCGCTGCCTCCAACACCGATGCGCGAATTTCTCCGGACCACAATATACCTGTGGGTTCGTAGAGGCAAATTAGCAATATCTACTATTGCGTGTGGCGCCCATACCACAGATCTGGGGGGATGCACGGCTCCAGCTCGACGGAGATCGACAGCGTGAGCCGCGCCTGGGCGAAAAACGAGATCGAACGTGTTCATCCGAGTATCGCGATCCTGCGTTCAGATCACTGGCGATCGAAGACATCCACGTAATTCGCCGAATGTCCCTTGCCGTCACTTTCGACGCCTCGGCAGGTCATCTTCATACGATCGGGCGAAACCGCGCAGGTCGCGCGGTCTGAACTGCCGTCCGGGCTGGTGAAGACATTCTGTAGGGAGGTGGGGGTCACCGTGAAAGCCTGCATCGTGCCGGGAGGCGATCCGGCTATCTGTACCGCTTTGCCGTCGCCTGTTGCGGAAAGGGATTCGACATGTTGCTGGCCGCTGGGATCGGTGACTGTGACGGTCCATTGCACATGCGCGACATCGGCGCTCGCGATACTGAGCACGATGGCCTTGGGCGGCGTCTCGCCCGGAGCAGTCTGCGATTGAGCCGGGTTCCAATGCCATTCGCCGACGAACGGGCCCGAGTCGGCATAGGCGGCGCCCGCCGCACCGCAGATGACAAGGATCAAGGCGGCGATCAAGCGGTTTGACATGCGGCACATCTCCCCGAGCAAGGTGGTTGTCTCTGGGATATTAGGACGGAGCAGCCGCAAACCTCCACGCGTTCCGAGCGGCGTATTAGCCGACGCCGAAGTTAGTGGGGCCGCGTGGCGCTGTTACTATTGGGCAGCTTGCGGCAGGCGGTACCGCCCAATCTCGCCTTTCGCCCAGGCGCGGGGATCCCTAATCGCGCCCCAGGAATCGAAAGACGCTGGCACCGCGGGCAAAGTGCGTGGCGCGCGCGCGTCGAACTCCGGGAATTCCTCCATGCCGAAACTGTACTCAAGAGTGAGTCCGTCCGGATCGAGGAAATACAAGAACATGCTGCCCGACGCGATGTGCCGCCCGGGCCCGTAGACCATGGGAACCCCCGCGTTGCGGAAGCGGTTGAAGGCGCGGCCGATATCGTCGATTTCCGTCACCATGAAATTGAGGTGATGGAACTGGTTGCGCGGCCCTCGGCCAATACCAAGGCCGTGGTGGTAGGGATTCGGGAAAGCACGAAAGAAAGCGATGCTGTCCTCGATGCTGTCGGATTCTCGAAAATTGAGCACGTCGCGCACAAAGCGGATCGCCTCTTGATAATGTGGTGTGCCGAACACCACATGGCCAAGCCGCTGAATCTTGGCGAGCGTCGGCGCGAACGGCCGTTTGGGTGCGTCGGGGGGCGGAAGATAGAATTCGATCGTTGCCCCGGTATTGGGCTCGACCATGCGGGAAGCGCGTCCGATCAGCCGCCGCCGGCATTCCTCCGGCGTGAGGTCCTCGCAAGCAACGCCTTGCTCGCCGAAACGCCGATGGACGTTCGCGAATTGCCGCTCGTCCTCGAGCATCCAGCCCACGCGCTTGAACCCGGGTTCGGTCGCCTTGTGCAGCACGACCGAGTAGGGCTCATCGGTGCAGCGCAAACGGAGCTCACCCTCGGGCCCGTTGCCCGCATACTCCAATCCGACCATGCCGGTGTAGAAGTCGCGCGCCTTCGCAAGGTCCGTGACGTTGAGCTCCACATAGCCGAGTTTGCGATACCGGATCATCAGGCTGCTCCCGACAGGACTTTTTTGCTCCATACATTAGCGTCCCTCGTAAGCGCGCTCGAGTCCAGCGATCTCGATCTTGGTCATACGCAGCATCGCCTGCATCACCCGCGTGGCCTTGGCGGGGTCGGGGTCGCCCAATAGCCGAGGAAGCGCAGTCGGCACGATCTGCCAGGAGACGCCGTACTTGTCGCGGAGCCAGCCGCATCGGTTCGGCTCGCCGCCAGCGGAAAGCTTCTCCCAATACGCGTCGACCTCCGCCTGCGTCTCGCAGTTCACCACGAACGAGATTGCGGGCGTGAAGCTGTATTGCGGCCCGCCGTTTAGCGCGATGAACTTCTGGCCCTCGATTTCGAAGGTCGCGATCATTACCGAGCCTTTGGGCCCCGGCCCCGCGTCTCCATAGCGAGTGAGCCCGGTCACGCGCGCGTTCCTAAAGGTCGCGGCATAGAAATTCGCGGCTTCCTCGGCCTTGCCGTCAAACCACAGGAACGGAGTGATCTTTTGCATGGCGATTGCTCCTTCGGAACTGATTCTACGCACAGATTGCCGTGCGCTACCGAGAGGTGCCGTGACAACGCTTCATGGTGGCGCGAAGTTGCGTTGAGTTGCCACGCCTTGCGGCGGCGCCAATCTCTCCTAACTCACAGGGATGACGCATCGCCGCGGGCTCGGCGCCTCTTCATTCGAAGAGGCGCCACACGGCCGACGAAAGAGACAAGGAAATCAAGATTTCTGCCGCCGCTGATGAACCCATCCCCCTCAACCGAGCCGAACACGATCGGAGCGAACATGCCAAATGATAGCAAGTGCCCGGTCACGGGCGCGACCCGCGCATATACGAATCGTGACTGGTGGCCGAACCAACTCAACCTTCAGGCTCTTCACCAGCACTCCAGCTTGTCCAATCCAATGGGCGAAGCGTTCGACTACGCAAAGGAATTCAAGAGCCTGGACCTGAAGGCGGTGGTCAAGGACCTTCATGCCTTGATGACGGACTCGCAGGAGTGGTGGCCGGCCGACTTTGGCCATTACGGAGGGCTGTTCATTCGGATGGCATGGCACCTCGCCGGCACGTACCGCATCGGCGACGGCCGCGGTGGTGGCGGTGCCGGCCAGCAGCGCTTCGCGCCGCTCAATAGCTGGCCGGACAACGCGAACCTCGACAAGGCGCGCCGGCTGCTGTGGCCGATCAAGCAGAAATACGGGCGAAAAATTTCCTGGGCCGACCTTATGATTCTCGCAGGCAACGTCGCGTTTGAGTCGATGGGCTTCAAGACGTTCGGATTTGGCGGCGGACGCGAGGAGGTCTGGGAGCCCGACGAGAGCATCTACTGGGGCCCCGAAGGCAAGTGGCTGGCCGACGAGCGGTACACCGGCGACCGCGATCTTCAGAATCCTCTCGCGGCGGTGCAAATGGGTCTGATCTACGTGAATCCGGAAGGGCCGAACGGCAAGCCGGATCCCGTCGCGGCGGCCAGGGATATCCGCGAAACCTTCGGCCGCATGGCGATGAACGACGAAGAAACGGTCGCGCTGATTGCCGGTGGCCACACCTTCGGCAAAGCCCACGGCGCCGGCGATCCGGCGCTGGTGGGTCCGGCGCCGGAAGCCGCTCCCATCGAAGAGCAGGGCCTCGGCTGGAAGAGCAAATACCGCACGGGCATAGGGGACGACGCGATCACCGGCGGTCCGGAAGTCACCTGGTCGCAAACGCCGACAAAGTGGAGCAACCACTTTTTCGAGAACCTGTTCGGCCACGAATGGGAACTGACCAAGAGCCCGGCTGGCGCTTATCAATGGAAGGCGAAAGGGGCTGCCGCCACGATTCCGGACGCCCACGACCCGGCAAAGCGCCACGTGCCGACGATGCTGACCACTGACCTCGCCTTGCGCCTCGACCCTGCTTACGAAAAGATCTCGAGACGCTTCTACAAGAGCCCGGATCAGTTCGCGGACGCATTTGCCCGGGCGTGGTTCAAGCTGACGCACCGCGACATGGGCCCGATCGCGCGTTATCTCGGCCCGCTTGTTCCCAAAGAACAACTGGCTTGGCAAGACCCGATCCCCGCTGTGAATCATCCGTTGATCGGGGAGCAGGACATTGCGGCTTTGAAGGCAAAAATCCTGGCGTCTGGCTTGTCCGTATCGCAGTTGGTCTCGACGGCCTGGGCGTCGGCATCGACGTTCCGCGGCTCCGACAAGCGCGGCGGAGCGAACGGCGCGCGCATTCGTCTCGCGCCGCAGAACGACTGGCACGTCAACGAGCCGCCCCAACTTGCGAAGGTGCTGCGGACGCTTGAAGCGATCCAAAAGGAGTTCAACGCTTCACAGTCCGGCGGGAAAAAGGTCTCGCTTGCCGATCTGATCGTTCTCGGCGGCTCAGCGGCGATCGAGAAGGCCGCGAAGGGCGCCGGGCACGACGTGAAGGTCCCCTTCATGCCGGGGCGCATGGACGCATCGCAAGAGCAAACCGATGCTCACTCCTTCGCGCCGCTCGAACCGACCGCTGACGGGTTCCGCAACTATCTGCACGGCAAGCAGCGCCTATCGGCGGAAGAGCTGTTGGTGAATCGGGCGCAGTTGCTGACGCTGACGGCGCCCGAGATGACCGTTCTCGTTGGTGGCCTGCGCGTGCTGGGCGCGAATGCCGCGAAGTCCATGCATGGCGTCTTCACCAAGCGGCCTGAGACCCTGACGAACGACTTCTTCGTTAATCTGCTCGACATGAGAACCCAATGGCAGCCCTCCGCCGGTTCTGAAGGCGCGTACGAGGGACGCGACCGGAAGACCAATGAGGTCAAGTGGACCGCCACCCGCGTCGACCTGATCTTCGGTTCGCATTCTCAGCTGCGCGCCCTCGCGGAGGTCTACGCCTGCGCGGATTCCAAGGACAAGTTTGTGAAAGACTTCGTGGCGGCGTGGACCAAGGTGATGAACCTGGACCGCTTCGATCTCGCCTGAGTGCGGAGACTGGGAGGACACGGAGTGCAAGCAACTCCGTGTCCTCCCGTCTCGGCGAGGAAGCTTTCGCACGCTTACCCTTCGGCTGGCACCAAAACGCGCAGCCGATGGCCGTCGGGGTCGAGCGCCACGAAGGTGTAGCCGAAATCCATCTCGGTCGGCTCCTTCGCGATCGGGATTTTGCGCGCGCGCCATCCCCCGACCAGCGCCTGGCGGCGTCGCAGCCCTTCCTAAAGTGTTCGAGGGTCCTCGACGTCGACATGCTCGGTCGGTTGCGGCGTTGCGGTCATGACGGAGACGCCTTTTTCGGATTCAAACTTGTGCCAGGCGTTCCGAGGCACGACCACCAACATCCCGGCGCTCAGGGTGAAAGAGTGTGGCCCCTCCGGAGTGATCAGGTGCAGTGTCGTTTCTCCCTCGACGACCTGCACGATCTCGTCTCCGTTGGGGTGGCGCTCCCAATTGCTGGTCCCCGAGAACTTCGCGAGGAAGATGGCGCCGTCGCGGTAGGGTGCAATCCGCACGATCGAGCGCGCTTTCTCGGAAGCGGGTGTCTTCGGCGTGCGCCCCTTGAGAAGCGTCAGCCCGGCGAGTTCGGCCTTCAAATTATGAACATCAGTCATCCTGTTTGCTCCGCGCAAGGACGGATTCGCAATTTTTCCGTCTGCATATCTTCCAAAGCGCTTCGCCCGGCATTCTAGCAGCGACGCTCTTCTAGTGTGGCGGATTTGAAGTCCCTCCAAGCACCGCCGGCCGCTCGGAGAGGAACTTCAAATCCGAAGGCCGCACTAGCAATCAATGAGCTGCTGGTATCCCCATGATTCCGAAGTTCGCATCTGAGCTTGGCCGTTCGGTCATGCGAACTTCGGAATCGGGACACTAGGGCGATTGATCGAACCCTCCAGCGGCGAAGACCAGACGCGCGAATTGCAATCCCTCGTGCAACGGCGGCTCAGGCAGGCGCAGATCGCGGTCGACGCGGCTGACGATGACGAGATCGAAGGCGGGTATGACGAACGCGAATTGTCCGCCGGCGCCCTGCGCCAAGAAGCTCCCGGGCGGGAGCGCGCTTGGCTGATGGCCGGCTGTCCACCAGAGATACCCATAGCCGGTGCCGCCGCCGACGTTCGAGAAGGAATAGGGCTGTGTGCTTTCGTGCACCCACTCGGCCGGGACGATCTGGTGACCGCGCCACGCACCCTGGTTCAGATAGAGAAGGGCGAACCGTGCCAAGTCGCGAGCGCTCATGCGCAGCGGATAGGCTCGATGGATCGAGGCCGGGCCGGTGAAATAGGCGCCGTCTTCTGGACGATAGTCCTGCATCCCGATCGGCTTCGCGATCAGGCGATCGATCGCATCGTAAATGCCGATCCCCGTGGCCCGCTCATAGATCGTGCCGAGCGCATTGAAGTCCCAGTTGTTGTAATACCAGAAGGTGCCCGGCGCGTGGCTCCCTCTCGGCGGCCGCTGCGCTGCCATCCAGGCAGTCTCGTAGAGGGCTGCGTGATAAATGCCGGAACGCGCCTCCAGCAGCATCTGCACTGTCGCCTGCTTTTCCGTTTCGGTTAGGGAAGGGGGATTGTCGTCGATATTGAGCTCGGCGAGCGTACTCGTGAGCGAGATCTTGTGCTCGGACACGGCGATACCGATGAGGGCACTCAGCAGGCTCTTGCGTACCGAGGCAAGCTCCGTCCGCTTTGCCGTGTCGCCCCATTCGGCAACAACCGCGCCATGGTGGATGATCATTACAGCGGTCGAATGCATTTGCTCGGACCAGGCGCGCGCGACGGCGAGCTTCTGATCCGACCAGCCGGCCTCGGCCGGTATCACATGGTCCCATTCGGCGTTTGGGAAACGATCCGCCGCGCTGGCCGTGCCAGCGACCAAAAGCAATCCAAGCAGCGCCGCCCGCAGAGCGCGTGCCAATCGGTACATGGGTGCCGCCCCCCTATGATCTGCCACTGAGATCGTGCCCCTTATGACAGCCGAGCCAAACCCCCCCAGCCCTTTGGCTCCTTGACGTATTCTAGCCCGATTAGATCGTTCTCACGGGAACGTCATCGCGGAATAGGAGAACAAAACAAGACTTGCCTCTCAAGGAACAAATCAGGTACGATCAATCTCTCGAATCGCTCGACGCAGCAGCGGGCACGGGGAATCGATCACGCCTTGGTCAGACTCCCCTGGCCCACATTGCATCGTCCGGGATCGATATGGAATAACAGGAGGGACAGTCATGTCGCAGGCCCAGTTGCGCGTGGTGGACAAGGACAACAAGGACAATATGGACAAGCAGAAGGCGCTGGATGCAGCGCTGGGACAGATCGAGCGGGCCTTTGGCAAGGGCTCGATCATGAAGTTGGGGGCGCGCGAGGCGGCAGCAGGCGAGGCGGAAGTGGTCTCGACGGGATCGCTGGGCCTCGACATCGCGCTCGGGATCGGCGGCTTGCCGCGCGGTCGCGTGGTAGAGATTTACGGGCCTGAAAGCTCGGGCAAAACCACGCTCGCCCTGCACGTGATTGCCGAGGCGCAGAAGGCCGGTGGCACCTGCGCCTTTATCGATGCCGAGCATGCACTCGACCCCGGCTATGCCAAGAAACTCGGCGTCAATGTCGAGGACTTGCTGATTTCGCAGCCGGACGCGGGCGAGCAGGCACTGGAAATCGCCGACACGCTGGTGCGCTCGGGCGCGATCGACGTGCTGGTGGTGGATTCGGTTGCAGCGCTGGTGCCGCGCGCCGAACTCGAAGGTGAGATGGGCGACAGCCACGTGGGGCTCCACGCCCGCCTCATGAGCCAAGCGCTGCGCAAGCTCACGGGATCGATCGCGCGCTCGCGCTGCATGGTGATCTTCATCAATCAGATCCGCCTGAAGATCGGCATCATGTTCGGCAATCCCGAAACCACGACGGGTGGCAACGCGCTTAAGTTCTATGCTTCGGTTCGCCTCGACATTCGCCGCATCGGCGCCATCAAGGAGCGGGAGCAGGTGATCGGAAATCAAACTCGCGTTAAAGTTGTAAAAAATAAAATGGCGCCGCCATTTAAGGTGGTGGAGTTCGACATTATGTACGGCGAGGGCGTTTCCAAGCGCGGCGAATTGATCGATCTCGGCATCCAGGCGGGGGTGGTGGAAAAGTCCGGTTCGTGGTTTTCTTACGATGGACAGCGCATCGGCCAGGGCCGGGAAAACGCCAAGAGCTTCCTGCGCGACAATCCCGACATCGCCGACGCAATAGAGCGCGCGATTCGGTCCAATGCGGGGCTGGTCGCCGATGCCATGATGGCCGCTCCGGCCGACAGCGGCGGGGCGGAGGATGCGGAGTAGCCTCGGTCATCGAGGTTGCAGGAGGGAAACGGCGCCGGACGAAAGTTCGGCGCCGTTTTCTCTTTCATGGCCGGCACAAACCCGGGCACGACGGGACTGAGATGATGGCCGTGCGTGCCCACTGGCAACAGATTGCGAATTCGTTAAACGTCACTCCGTCTCCCGCGCTCACTCTACTTTCCAGCCGCCATCCTCCTGCACCAGCTCCGCGACGGAGCCGCGGCCCATCATCACCGATGCGCCGTCGCCGCGCACGATCACCCGCTTAATGGTCTGGGCGAGCGGCGGTCCCCCCATCTCCTTCTTTACCTCGGCGCGGAAAAGCTGATCCCCCATCATTGTGCGAGCCTGCTCGATGCCCTTCATCTTGGCAGCGGTCGCGTATTTGGCCGCGGTCGCGAGGTCTGCCTTGCCGAGCGCATCGCGGAACCCTATGACCGCCTTGGCCTGCGCGCTGTCGACCGCGGCCTTTCCCGTGAGATCCGACGTGACGGGGTTCGCCGTGATGGGCGCGCTGAACGTCGCCTTGAGCCCGAACGGCGGATCGCTGAGCGACGTCGACCCCGAAGCTTGACCCTCGGTCACCTGGAGCGCGCTGAATGCGTTGGTGGTCGATGTGGACACGGCGACGCCGGGTTGCAGCCCCGGCGCATTGAGCAGCGAGAACTGGCCGCCGCGATCCTTGCCTGCGGGATCGGCTCGCACCACAACGGCGGTGATGCCAGCCTGCTGCGCATAGCTCTTGGCGCCGAGAATCGTGGCGCCGCCCGCAAATCGCAGCGGTATCTCGCCGTCGGAAAGATAGATGCGGAGCTTAGGGCCATCCTCCATGCCCTCCTCATTGCCGGCGCGCACGATCAGCACGTGGTCGAGCGGCTTCGTGGCGCCGTTGTAGGTGAGCATGCCGTCAACTCGCACGCCCTCCGCGGCGATGACGGCGCCGGTCCAGAGCGTGGTGACTAGAACAACAGCGCAAGCGGCGATGCTTTGCAATTTCATGGAAGGTTCCTCCGAAAGTTCTGTTCCCGAACTTGCACAGATAGACGCAGATAATTACACCTGCGTTTCAAGAACCGACGAGACCGAGCCGAGGGCTCGATGCCTCGGCGTGCCGGCGTTTGGGGATGCGGCCGGCGCGCCGGGCCAGGCGTCCTGCGTTCACCGCGTTGCGCATCGCCGCCGCCATCAGCAAGGGATCCTTGGCACCCGCGACGGCCGTGTTCACAAGCACTCCCGCACATCCCAGCTCCATCGCCATCGCCGCGTCGGAGGCGGTGCCGATCCCGGCGTCGAGGATCACCGGCACCGTGCTTCGCGCGCAGATCAGCTCAATGTTGTAGGGGTTGAGCACACCCTGCCCGGAGCCGATCGGCGATCCCAATGGCATCACTGCGGCAGCGCCCGCATCGGCAAGCCGCCGGCAGAGAATCGGGTCGTCGCTGCAATAGGGAAGGACCACGAAACCCTCCGCGACCAGCGCGCTGGTCGCCTCCAGCAGCAGTGGACCGTCGGGGTAAAGCGTCTCGAAATCACCGATCAACTCAAGCTTGACCCAGTTGGTCTCGAGCGCTTCGCGTGCGAGTTGCGCGGTGAGGAGCGCGTCTCGCACGGTGGCGCAACCGGCCGTGTTCGGCAGGACCACATAGCGCCCTCCAAGCGCATCCAATAGGCTCCCCGCGTAGCTTTCGAGGCTGATGCGGCGGATCGCCACCGTCACCATGCCCGGGCCGGCGGCTTCGAGCGCATCCATCAGCACGCGCTGATTGGGATATCCCGCGCTCCCCATCAGCAGCCGAGACGGCAGCGACGTCCCGGCGATGACAAGCGCGTCGGTGCTCTCGCTTGCAGCCATCATCTCAGCCTCCCTGGGTTGCACGAACGATCTCGATCGCGTCGCCCGATTTGAGCTCACACGCCGTCCAGTGCGTGCATGGCACCACGGCGCCGTTCACCGCGACCGCCAGGCCGCGCGGCGCTCCGGGAATCGCGAGCTCCGCGACGAGTGCCGCCACGGTCGCGGCGTCGACTGGCCGTTCGGCGCCGTTGAGCCATACGGAGATCGTCATGGCGTTGTCTCCTTGGGGATTTCGGCCCCACTCCCTCCCAACCCTCCCCCTTCACGGGGTGCGGGCGAAAAATTGGCCGCAGTCGCGCTTCCCTTCCCTTGTTGCGGGGGAGGATGGGGATGCGGGGCATTCGGACGCGAATGCTGGGGTGCTCTCGCTCGAAACCGCTCCGCACCGAATGGCCGAATGATCGCGCTCACTTCTCCGGTCAGCACGCATCGGCAGGTTTCATCGGCGGTGATCGGCATCAGCAGGATGCCGTTGCGATGGTGCCCCGTCGCGAGGATGAGCCCCTCGATTGCGCAAGGGCCAAGGATGGGGGCGTCGTCGGGCGAGCCCGGACGGAATCCCGTCCAGGTCTCGGTCACAGCAAGCTCGGCGATATCGGGAAGCGCCCGCCACGCCGCGTGCAGCAGCGAGAGCATGGCGCCCGCGGTGAGCGACGTGTCGAATCCCCGCTCCTCGACGGTGGCGCCGAGGATCAAGGTTCCATGCCGTCTCGGCACTATGTAAACGCCGGGCGCCCAGATCACGTGTCGGATCAGCGGTGCGTCCGGGGCCATGTGCAGCGCCAGCATCTGCCCTTTGATCGGCCGCACCGGCGGCAGGATCTCGCGGGGAATGCCGCCGATCTCGCGCGACCAAGCGCCCGCTGCGAGCACCACGGTATCGGCATGATGTACCTCGCGGCCGACCAATACACCCGTAGCGCGGCCGTTCGCGAGGATGACCTGAGAGATCGGGGTCTGGCGGTGAAGGTGGCCGCCGGCGCGGCGAAACGCGGTTTCGAGCGCCGCAACCAGGCGGCGGTTATTCACCTGTAGATCGCGAGGGCTGAACGCGGCCGCGACGACACTGGGAGCGAGCCGCGGCTCCCGCCGGCGCAGTTCGGCCGCGCTAAGCCATTCGAGCGCGATCCCGAGCCCTCGCTGATATTCGCTCTGATGGCGGAGCTGGCCGGCCTCGTCGGCGGTGAGCGCGATCGCCAAGGTGCCTTCGCGACGTAATTCCACGTCGAACCCCGCGGCGGCTTCCAGCTCTTCCGCGAAAGCAGGCCAACGCCCAACGCTTTCGCGATTGAGGGCGTGCAGGCGCTCTTCGCCGGGTTCGGCCTCAAGATCGGCGGCGAGCATGCCCGCCGCGGCCCAACTCGCACCGCGCCCGGCCTCGGCGCGCTCGAAGATATCGACTGCAACGCCCGCCTTGGCAAGCCGCCAGCCGATGCCGAGCCCGATCGCACCGGCGCCGATAATGGCGACTTTGGGCCCGCTGCTGCCGCGATGAACGGAAATTTGTCTGTCGCTCATGGGCTCCCTTCGCTGGCATTACCCAGGCAGGTTCAGTGGGTTTGATCTCAGCCATCGCCGTTACCGGCCAATGGCACCCCAGCCATGGCTCATCATGGGGCCACCAGCATGCTCGCGCAAGTCCCGCAAAAAAATGGCAGCCCGCTCACCGATGGCCTGCGATAAGCGAAATCGCTGGCATCAGTGAGGGCGCAAGAACCACAGTGAGACGATGAGGCAATGAGGTTCGGAGTTTTGTCTCACTGTCAGTCTTTGGCACGAGGAAAGGCCCGATTTGAATTGGGAGCATCCCCCCTATCCCCAGCTATCTCCCTGATCCCCAATCCCTTGGCGCCGGGGGAGCTACCGATTCCGAACGATGCGACGGTCGGAAACTGGACATGCCGCAAGGACGCGGGCTAAAACCGGGCCATGCAGACCACCAACGACATCCGCGCGGCCTTCCTCGCCTATTTTGCGCGCCACGGCCACGAGATCGTGCCGTCGAGCCCGCTCGTGCCGCGCAACGACCCGACCTTGCTGTTCACCAACGCGGGCATGGTGCAGTTCAAGAACGTCTTCACCGGTATCGAGAAACGGCCCTACTCGCGCGCCGTCACGGCACAGAAATGCGTGCGCGCCGGCGGCAAGCACAATGACCTGGAGAACGTCGGCTATACCGCGCGGCACCACACGTTTTTCGAAATGCTCGGCAACTTCTCGTTCGGCGACTACTTCAAGGACGTGGCGATCGAGCTTGCCTGGAACCTCGTCACCAAGGAATTCGGGCTGCCGAAGGACCGGTTGCTGGTGACTGTGTTTGCCGAGGACGACGACGCGGCGAATCATTGGCACAAGATCGCGGGGCTGCCGCATTCGAAGATCATCCGCATCCCCACCTCCGATAATTTCTGGGCGATGGGCGATACCGGTCCGTGCGGACCCTGCTCCGAGATCTTCTACGACCACGGCTCCGAAATCCCGGGCGGGCCGCCCGGCAGCCCGGATGCCGACGGCGACCGCTTCATCGAGATCTGGAACCTGGTGTTCATGCAGTTCGAGCAGGTGACGAAGGATGAGCGCGTCAGCCTCCCGCGTCCTTCCATCGACACCGGCATGGGGCTCGAGCGTATCGCCGCGGTGATGCAGGGAAAGCACGACAATTACGACATCGACCTGATGCGGGCGCTGATCCTGGCGTCGGCGGAGGCGTCCAACGTGCCGCCGGATGGTCCGCATGCGGTCTCGCACCGCGTCATCGCCGACCACTTGCGCGCGACTTCGTTCCTGATCGCCGATGGCGTGCTGCCGTCGAAGGAAGGCCGCGGCTACGTGCTGCGGCGGATCATGCGCCGCGCGATGCGGCACGCGCACATCATCGGTTGCCAGCAGCCATTGATGTGGCGGCTGGTGCCCGCGCTGGTACGGCAGATGGGCGCGGCCTATCCAGAACTCGCGCGCGCCGAGGCGCTAATCACCGAGACGCTGAAGCTCGAGGAGACCAGCTTCAAGCAGATGCTCGATCGAGGGCTGCGTCTCTTGGAAGAGGAGACAGCCCGCCTGTCGAAGGGCGCGCCGCTCCCCGGTGAGGTCGCTTTCAAGCTCTACGACACCTACGGCTTTCCGCTCGACCTGACGCAGGACGTGCTCAGGGGACGGGGCCGCAAGGTCGCAATTGAGGCCTTCGATGCCGCGATGGAGCGGCAGCGCGCCGAAGCGCGAAAGCACTGGGTCGGCTCCGGTGAGGCCGCGACAGAACAGCTCTGGTTCGAGCTGCGCGAGCGATTGGGCGCCACCGAATTCCTGGGCTACGAGACCGACGTGGCGGAAGGGCGCGTGTTGGCGCTCATTGTCGATGGCAAGTCGGTCGATCGCATCGAAGCAGGGACCGAGGCGGCGCTGCTGGTCAATCAAACGCCATTTTACGCGGAGTCCGGCGGGCAGATCGGCGACACCGGCGCGATCTTCACTGCCGAAGGCGCCGAGTTCGCGGTCGACGACACGCAGAAAAAGGCAGGTGAGCTGCATGTGCATCTGGGCAAGCTCGCGCGCGGTGCCCTCAAGGTCGGGGACGCGGTCGAGCTGCGCATCGACGGCGTCCGGCGCCGCAAGCTGCGCGCCAACCATTCAGTGACCCATCTGCTGCACCAAGCGCTGCGCCGACGCCTCGGCGAGCACGTGACGCAGAAGGGCTCGCTGGTGGCACCCGAGCGCATGCGCTTCGACTTCAGCCATCCCCGCCCTCTGAGCGGGGAGGATGTCGAGTTGATCGAGGCCGAGGTCAACGGGAAGATCCGTGAAAACGCCGAGGTTAAGACGGGTCTCATGACCCCCGATGCCGCGGTGGCCGCGGGTGCGCTCGCGCTCTTCGGCGAGAAATACGGCGACGAAGTGCGCGTCGTCTCCATGGGCGATGCCGATGATCCCGAGGCGGCGTCGGTGCGTCCGTTCTCGGTCGAGCTCTGCGGCGGAACCCATGTCCGCCGGACCGGCGACATCGGTCTGTTCAAGATCGTGGGCGAAAGCGCGGTCGCGGCGGGCGTGCGGCGCATCGAAGTGCTGACCGGAGCCGCCGCCGAGCAGCAAGTGGCGCATGAGGAGGCGTTGCTGCGAAAGGCCGCAGCCGAGCTCAAGGTCACGCCCGAGGAACTGCCGGCGAGGGTCGGCAATCTCGTCGAAGAACGCCGAAAGCTCGAGCGCGAACTGAGCGATCTCCGGCGCAAGCTCGCGAGCGGCGGCGGTGCCGCACAGCCGCAAGCCGCCAAGGACTTGGGCGGCATCAAATTCATGGGCCGGGTGATCGACGATCTGCCGGCGAAGGAGCTGAAGAGCCTCGCTGACGATATGAAGAAAAGCATCGGCTCGGGCGTGGTGGCGCTGGTGGCGCGTGAGAACGGCAAGGCTTCGATCGTGGTGGGCGTCACCGACGATTTGACCAAGCGCCTTAGCGCCGTCGATTTCGTGCGCGCGGGCGCGGAAGCGCTCGGCGGCAAAGGCGGCGGCGGCCGGCCCGACATGGCGCAGGCCGGCGGTCCCGACGGCGCGCGCGCCGAAGCTGCCATCGCGGCGGTGGAGAAGGCGGTCGCGGCGAAGCTCTAGGCGAATCGCTGCCGGGCGATCCACCAGATGTCGCTGGTGATCGGCGTCGGCACCGGCTTCAGCGCGCCGTCGGCAGTCGCTTGATGCGGCGTGTAGCCGAGTTCGACGAGAAGGGACCATGCATCTTCGAGCCGGTCGCCTGCGCGGACGAGCTGTTCGGCATTCATCTCCATGAGGAGCGTCGGCTTGAACCGCCGTAGCGTTTCCCGCCCGCCGCGCAGTAGCGCGCCCTCATAGCCCTCGATGTCGACCTTGATGAAGTCGAGGCGGTCGAGCGGCAGCGTGGCCGCCAACTCATCGAGGGTTGTCATTGCCGCCACTTCACGAACCGAGTTTGGCCGTCCGCCCAAACCTGCATGGGTGAGCCCGAAGCCATAGGAGCCGCTGCGCTTCACGGGCATACTGAGCGTCACGAGCCCGGCACGGTCGCCGAGTGCCAACGGCAGGATCGCAACGTTGCGAAGCCGATTGAACGAGATGGCGAGGCGAAGGATGGTGCGCGCATAGCTCCCGGGCTCGATCGCGTAGACGAATCCCTCAGGCGCGAGCCGCGCGAGCAGCTTTGTGTATTGGCCGGCGTGCGCGCCCACGTCGAGGATCACCGCATCGCGCGGGATCAGCGGCCGGAGGATCGGCAACAGCGCGCGGTGATGCTGCTTGAACGCGGCCTTGAAAGCGTGCGCGAGGAAATCGCGATTCCAAGGCGAAGTCAGGTAGGGCGCACGTGCCGGCGTCGCCGAGCCATCTCGCTCGCCGGCGCCCTTCACGTCATTGCATCGCCCGCTTAAGGCCCTGGTCGAGCGCGTCCAGGAATTCCCGCGTGTTGAGCGAGGGCTGCGTCGGGCTGATCAGGATCGCGAGGTCCTTGGTCATGCGCCCGCTCTCGACGGTCGCGACACAGACCTTTTCCAGGGTCTCGGCGAAGCGCTTCACGTCCGGCGTCTTGTCGAACTCGCCCCGGTACCAGAGGCCGCGCGTCCAGGCGAAGATCGAAGCGATCGGGTTGGTGGAGGTCTCCTTGCCCTGCTGGTGCAGGCGATAGTGCCGCGTGACCGTGCCGTGCGCCGCCTCCGCCTCGATGGTGCGGCCGTCTGGCGTCATCAGCACCGATGTCATGAGACCCAAGGAGCCGAAGCCCTGCGCCACCACGTCCGACTGCACGTCGCCGTCGTAGTTTTTGCAGGCCCAGACGAAATTACCGTTCCACTTGAGTGCCGCCGCCACCATGTCGTCGATGAGGCGGTGCTCATAGACGATGCCCTTGGCCTTGAACTTGTCGGCGAACTCGCGATCGAATACCTGCTGGAACAGATCCTTGAACCGACCGTCATAGACTTTGAGAATGGTGTTCTTGGTCGAGAGGTAGACCGGCCAGCCCCGCTGCAGTCCGTAATTGAAGGAGGCGCGTGCGAAGCCGATGATGCTCTCGTCGAGATTGTACATGCTCATGGCGACACCGGAGCCCGGGAAGTCGAACACCTCGTATTGCAGCGGTTTGCCGCCGTCCTTGGGCGTAAAGGTCATGGTGAGCTTGCCGGGGCCGGGCACCAGGATATCGGTGGCGCGGTACTGGTCGCCGTAGGCGTGACGGCCGATCACGATCGGCGCGGTCCAACCGGGCACCAGGCGCGGCACGTTCTTGCACACGATCGGCTCGCGGAAGATGGTCCCGCCCAAGATGTTGCGGATGGTGCCGTTGGGCGAGCGGTACATCTTCTTGAGATTGAATTCTTTGACCCGCGCCTCGTCGGGGGTGATGGTCGCGCACTTGACGCCAACCCCATACTTCGCGATCGCGTTCGCGGCATCGACGGTGATCTGATCGTCTGTTTCGTCGCGCTTCTGGATGCCGAGGTCGTAGTATTCAAGGTCGATATCGAGATAGGGCAGGATCAATTTTTCCTTGATGAATGCCCAGATGATGCGTGTCATCTCGTCCCCGTCCAGTTCGACGACGGGGGTCGCGACCTTGATCTTCTGCATGCTCGACAATCCTTAAATCCGGCGAAAAGGGAGGCGCCGAAAGCGGCGGCGGCCGGACAATATCACGGCAGAGTCGTCAAGCAAGATGTTCTTCGGCGATGGAAATCCCGGCCGTCCGTGCGTCAAGCCTTCGCTCGCAAGTGGTCATCCCGCTTGCCATAGAGTTGTTCGTCCGCGTACCCCATGGTGTCGGGCCTGCCGCGTCCCAGCATGACCTGGAAATAAACGGGTTCGAGGCTGTCGTTGACATAGCCGTGAACTACGCCGGGCGGACAGGAGATGCATTCCCACGGACCCAACCGCGTTTCGACGCGATCGCCCGCTTCGTCTTCGAGGAAAACAGTGAGAAGTCCTTTGAGCACGAAGAAGACTTCCTCGACTTCATGGGTGTGCGCGGCATTCCCTTGCCCCGGTTCGACGTAGACGATGCTCAGCGTGAAGCCGCGCGCGGGAACGACGGTCGGATCGTCATGCTTGCCGGAGCCGCCCGCCCCGATGAAGCGGTGCTGAGCCCGTTTGTAGCCCTCGTGGCGCGCATCCTCGAAGGCGTTCCAGTCGGGCTTACGGTCCCGAAAGCGTGCGACGTAGCGAGTCAGGATTTCCGGCAGCGGCACGTGCTTCAGCTCCGCCGGTCGGGCATGGCGCGCAACTGTCATCGTGATCCTCCCGTGGTTGGGGCCGCTCGCCTTGCGGCCCACACAATTTGCTCGGACTTGATGGGCGTTGCGTTGAACTCTACCCCGAAAGGCGCCAACGCGTCGCAGATCGCGTTTGCAATGGCAGCCGGCGGTCCTATGGCGCCGCCTTCGCCGACGCCCTTGACACCCAACGGGTTGAGCGGCGAGGGGGAGTGCAAATGGACTAGCTTCATGTCGGGAACGTCCTTGGCCCGCGGCATCGCGTAGTCCATGAACGAGCCGGTGAGAAGCTGGCCTTCCCGATCGTAGGCAAAGCCTTCGAGAAGGGCGCCGCCCAACCCCTGGACCGCGCCGCCGACGATTTGTCCCTCGACCAGCATCGGGTTGACCACGACGCCGCAATCATGGGCGACGGCATAGTTTTCAATCGCTAAATGACCGCTCTCGATATCGACGTCGACGATCGCGACATGGGTTGCATTGGTCCAGGTCACGGTCGGCGGCTCGAAGTGAAAGGTTTCCTCCAGTCCCGCGTCCATCCCCGGCGGCCGGCCATGGTCCCAGCCCGGGAGCGCGGCGCGCGCGATCTTGGCGAGCGGAACCAGCGCCGCCGGCACACCGACGATGCCGACGCCGCCGTCGCGCATTTCGACGTCCTCGACGGCGCATTCGAGCAGATGCGCGGCGATCGCCATCACCTTCTTGCGCAACCGGTCACTGGCATGATGGATCGCGGCCGAGAGCGTGACGGTGCTTCGGCTCGCAACCGTTCCGAAGCCAATGGCGATGCCGGCGGTGTCGGCCAGGGAAATCGTGACGTCCTCGGGCCTGACCAACCAAGCATCAGCCACGACCTGCGAGAAGATGGTTTCCATGCCCTGTCCTTGCGGACATGAGCCGGCCGACACGTAGATCTTGCCCGATGGGTCGATCCGAACCGTGGCGCCTTCGAACGGGCCGACGCCCGTTCCTTCCGTGTAGCATCCGATCCCGAGCCCGAGATAGCGGCCTTGGCGGCGCGCCTCCTGCTGACGTCGACGAAAACTCTCGATGCCGCCCACTGCATCCAGCGCCTTCTGCAGCCCCGCCGGAAAATCGCCGCTGTCGTAAACGATCGGCTCGCCGTCGCGATAGGGAATGCCCATGGCATAGGGCATCTCGTCGGCGCGGATCATGTTTCGGCGCCGCACTTCGGCCGGTTCCGCGCCAATCGCGGCAGCGACCAGGTCCATGCACCGTTCCATGGCAAAGGCGGCCTCCGGCCGTCCGGCACCGCGGTAGGGTGCATTCGGCACCTTGTTGGTCACCGCCACTTTCGCCGCTGCGGCATAATGGTCGACCTTGTAAGGCCCCAGCACGTGCGCCGCGGTGTTATAGACGACGCCGGCGCCTATGGGGTTCCACGCCCCGCAATCCACGATGAAATGATCTCGGAGCGCGAGAATTCGCCCGTTCTCGTCGAAACCGACCTCCACATCGTGGATTTGATCGCGGGAATGGGTCGAGCAGAGGAAGTGCTCGTGGCGATCCTCGATCCAGCGAACCGGCCGTCCGATCCTGCGCGCGAGGAATGGAATTAACAGATCCTCGGGATAGACATGGCCCTTCACTCCGAAACCGCCGCCCACGTCCGGAGCGACGCAGCGGATGCGCGATTCCGGGAGGTCGAGGATGGCCGCAGACTCGCGGCGGACCCAATGCACGACTTGAGTTGCCGACCAGATCGTTATGCCGTCCGTGCGCGGATCATGTACGCCGAGAACGCCTCGACATTCCATCGGCATGCCGCTGTAACGATGGTGATAGAACCGACGCTGCAATCGTCGGGGTGCGCGCGCGAGCGCGATGTCGATCGTGCCTTTGGCGATTGCAAATTCGCCGACGAGATTGGTGGCGATTGTCTCGTGCACGATCGGCGCATCCGCGCGAAGCGCCGCCTCTGGGTCGACAACCGCGGGCAAGGGGTCGAGTTCGGCGGTGACGAGCTCGGCGGCGTCCTCCGCCGCGGTGCGGCTCTCCGCGACGACGACGGCGATCGCCTCGCCGACGTGCCGCACCTTGTCGATCGCGAGCAGCGGCTGCCTCGGATGGTGCAGCTTATGCTGCACCGCCGTGCGCCATTTGCTCGGCAAGGAGAGCTGGCTGTCTGGCACGGGAGGCAGCATTCGTTGCAATTCGGCGCCTCCGAGCGCGAGGACCATGCCGGGAGCAGCGGCTGCGCGCGAGAGATCGACGGATCGGATGCGTGCATGGGCGACTTGGCTTCTGACCAACACCGCATGCAGCATCCCGGGAAAAACCAAGTCGGCGATGAATTGGCCCTTGCCCGTCAACAGGCGCGGATCCTCGCGACGCAAGAGAGAGCGTCCGACGAAACGGGCTTTATCGCGATCCGTCATTCCATCGATCCCGCGCTCATGTCCCGTGCTCTCTACACCCGATCAGCCGTGTGCGGCATCGTCGGCTCCGGCGCCGCGGAGATCGCCGCCAGCATCTCCTCGGGTGTCAGCACCAGCTTGAAGAAATCGTGCGTGGCCCTTGGCGCGAAACCGGTCTCTACCACCCGATCGATGAGCCGCATCAGCGGCTGCCAGTATCCGCCGATATCAACCAGCACGATCGGGCGATCGTGCAATCCGAGCTGCCGCCAGGTAATGCACTCGAAGGCTTCGTCCAAAGTGCCAAGCCCGCCCGGGAGAATGACAAAGGCATCGGCAAGCTCGAACATGCGCTGCTTTCGCTCATGCATGGACTCGGCAACGATCAACTCGCTGATGCCGGTGTGCCCCAGCTCGCGATCGTGCAGAAATCCCGGAATGATGCCGGTGACCCGGCCGCCGGCACTCAGCGCCGCGTCGGCCACCAGCCCCATCAGGCCGATCCGGCCGCCGCCATAGATCACTTCGATTCCCGCGCGGGCGAGCAACATGCCCGTCCGAGTCGCGGCGGAGCGGTAGATCTCGGCGACGCGGCCGGACGACCCGCAATAGACACAGACCCGATTGATGCGTTTCATGGACGCGCGAATTAGCCCAATTCTGCAACGGTGATCGCGATATTAGCTCGGTGCCCGCAGAATTTCCCGCATCTTCTCCAGACGCGTTTGGGTGCATTCGTTGCGCCCGCGTCTGAACGGGTGTAACAAGCGAGGCGCCCCATCGGTTCTGCGAGGCCAGATGAATCGAGGCGTTCTTGTCGGTGCGGTGGCCCTGGTCGCGGTGGTGATCGGCGGCGCTGCTTATTACGAATACGGGTGCACCTGTTGTGCGCCAGAGCCCATCCAACCGCCGGCACCGTCGGCCGCGGCACCTGCGGCGCCGGCGTCGCCCTCTACGGCATCGGCGATGCCCAGTGCGACCCCGGCGTCCGCGCCCCCTGCCGAGCAGCCTGCGGCGTCGGGTGGCACATCGACGCCCGCTGCACCGACCGAGGCCGCAGCCGCCGCGCCGCCGACGCCAGCCTCGTCAACGCCCATAGCGCCCGCAACGGCACCCACGACCAGCCCGCCGTCGGCGCCAGTCGTGCCGAGCTTTGACATCGTGCGCGTCGCTCCCAGCGGCGAGGCAGTCATTGCAGGCCGTGCCGAGCCAGGCGCCTCGGTCAGCGTGCTCGATGGTGAGCGCGAGGTCGCCAGTATCACGGCGGATCAAAACGGCGAGTGGGCGCTCACCCTCGACCGGCCGCTGGGGGCCGGCAATCACGAGCTCAGTCTCGATGCCAAATCGACTCGGGGCGGAACCGAGCAGAAATCTTCGGGTGTTGTGGTGGTGATGGTGCCGGAGCGCAAGCCGCAGACCGCCGGCGCGGCCGCGCAACCGCTCGCGGTGCTGGTTCCGCGCGCGGGTGAGGGACCTGTCAAGGCGCTGCAGGTGCCGGGTGCCACGCCGAGCGCAGTTGATCAAGGCGCTGCTGGCGCGCCGACAGGAGGAGTTGGCGGTTCGCGAACGCTCATCATACAGGTCGTGCAATACGATGGCGCCGGTCACCTGAGCGTGAGCGGCCGGGCGCCCGCCAACAGCCGCGTGCTGCTCTATCTCGACAACGCTCCCGTCGGCGATGCGCGCGTCGACGCGAAAGGCGATTGGAGCAGCAAGGTCGCCGACCCCGTGGCGGTCGGGCATCACGACCTGCGCGGTGATCTCGTAGGGGCCGACGGCAAGGTGCTGCGCCGCGCGGTGCTCAATTTCCAACGAGCCGAGGTTCCGGCGACGCTCGGCAGCAGCCAGTTCCTGGTGGTGCAGCCCGGCAACAGCCTCTGGCGCATCGCGCGCCTCGTCTACGGCCAAGGTCCGATGTACACCGAGATTTATCACGCGAACCGCAGCGCGATCGTCGATCCCAATGTCATCTATCCCGGCCAGATCGTGGCTGTCCCGCCGGGTTGAGAACGCGGTCGACGACTATGCGGCTTCGGCGCTGGTGAGCGTCTCCAGCAGCAAATCGAGATAGGGCCGGGCCCGCAGCACCAGCGTCACGGTGCCCGCGACCAGAGCCGTCGGCGTCAGCGGCCGATCGATTGCAAGCTCGCCCTTCACCTCGATCTGCTGCCGCGGCGAGACGGTCCAACCGAGCCCAGAATCGCGACTCGCCGCGGCGATGATCATTTGCACGGATCGGCGGCGATGCGGGCCTTCGGCGGTATAGGGGAGCGCACCCAAGTCGCCGGTGAGGGTCAGGCAGGGAACGCCGTCCTGACGCTCGGCCACGCATACGAAGGGTATCTCACGATAGCCGAAGCGAAAGCGCAGCGTGTCCTCGCGCTCTCGGCTGAACAAATGCACTCGGTCCAGCTCCAGCGGAAGCTGAAAGCACCCGAGTATTGCTACGATGCCGCGGGTTGCAGGCTTCGCTTCCAGGGGGTTGCGCATTATTTTGACCGAACCCTTGTGCCGCCTTGTCTTCGCAAGGTGCCTGTATTTCGATTAAAGTTCGGTAAAATGCGCACTGATTAGTGGCGCCGCTAACGGGCGGCGGCACTGCCGAAGGCGCTGCTACAGCTTGGCGGCCATACCGACCGAGAGCTGCTGCTCCAGGATGATGTGCAGGAGAGTGCTGAAATCCGCGGGCCGTCGGGAAAATCGCGGCAGCCCATAAGTGTCGTGAATGCGCGCGAGTTCGGGATCGCGCGCGAACAGCTCGCGCGGTCCTCTTTCGAGCCCGTCCGGCACAGGCGGAATTGGTTTCGTCCGCCGCGAAGTGTGCGCCATGGTCGGTGCCAAGGATCGGCTGCTATGGTGACCAGCGCAAGCGTTGCCATGGTATCGGAGGAATGCGTGCGCTGGGTCCTGGGCCTCGCACTATTGGCGGGGATCGCGCTGGTCGGACTGCGGCTCTACTTGGGCCGCGACGAGGAGCTGCGTCTGCGGCCGGGCGAGGCCGCGGATTTCGCGCATCTCGATCTGGGCAGACGCGGGAACGTCTATCTGCTCTGCCCAAGCGAGCCCGCGATCTGCAGCCAGCCCGCGGACGCGACGTCGCCGGTGTTCGCGATGAGCGTGGACAGGTTATACGCTCTCGTACGGGATATGCTTGCAACCGAAAATCGGCTCAGTCGCGTGAGCGAAGATGCGGAGCGGCATCGGCTCGTTTTGATCCAGCGATCGCCGGTGCTGCGCTTTCCGGACATCATCACCATCGAGTTGATACCGATCGAGGGCGAGCGCTCGACGCTTGCAATCCTGAGCCGCTCGCGCTACGGCCGATCCGATTTTGGCGTCAACGCCGCGCGCGTCAAACGATTGATCGAGAAACTCCAGGCCGCGGCCGGGAGCTAAGCCGGGCCGGTCACGGCAGTACCTTGCCTGAGAAGAACGATCGGCCCTCGCGGTCTTCGATCTCGATCACCCAGAGATCGGGGTCGCGCGATACCTGGCGCGCGATATAGGCGTCGGCTGTCGCCTCGTCGACCGGCTCGGGTCCTGTTCCCTTGAGCCAGCCGAGTTCGCCCGTGGCGATCCGCGCCTGGGTTAACACGGTGAATCCGTGCTCGCGCCGGTTGAGCTTGATCAGAACCGTGCCGGCTTCCTCGTCGCCACGTCGCGCAACAACCGCGGGGATGGCGTGCTGCGAGCAAAGGCGCAGCGCTGCCTGGACAATGATCCGTGTCTTGAGCCGTGCCTCGCTCATGCGACCATTATATATCAGCGTAGGAGTGTTGCCGGTCTTGCGCTATCGTCCCAACATAATACTCGACGATCCGATCATACCGGAGCGAACCATGGCATTCCTGGGCCGAGCTGTATTCGACTATCGAATGAAGCTGATGCGCAAGATGATGGCGGATGAGGCGCTCGACGCGCTTGCTTTCCTAAGTGCCGACTTCTTCCAATTCGCAACCAACTTTCACGTCGATGTGCAGCTCTGGGAGCGACCGATCGTTGTCGTGGTGCCGGCCGACGGCGCGCCCTTCGCAGCAATGCACGAGCTCTCTACGAACCACGTGCGCTACGCGCGCGAGCGCGGCACGCTATGGGTCGAGAAGGTCCAGCTTTATGCCGAGCACCCTCGCGTCACTGCGCGCGTGCCGCTGGCGCCGCAATGGCCGGAGATGGTTGCCGAATTGCTGCGTGAACATGGATTGAGCCGGGCGCGGATCGGCGTCGATCAGGCGGGTGGACTCATGCAAAAGGCGGCGGCGTTGCTACCCGATCTGAAATTGGTGCCAAGCCTCCGCCAAATGCGCGAACTTCGCTTCGTCAAATGCCCCGAGGAGATTGCGGTCCATCGCGACGCTGCGGCACTCTCGGACTGGGCGCAGAATCACTACCGTGCCGCGATCCGTCCGGATCGTCTCGTGCAGGAGGTAGACCAGGAAATTGCGGGGTTGATCTGCCAGGAAGCGGCGCGCCGCTTTCCCGGCGAGAATATCGAGCCGCGCTGCTGGACGCTCTCCGGCCCCGCCTCCGCCTCGCCCCATGGGGACGGCGCGCCGACCGGCGCCAAATTCAGAAAGGGGGATGTGGTCGTCACCATTTGCAATGTCCGCATGAACGGGATGATGACCGAGAACGAGCGCACATTCTTCGTCGGCAAGCCCAGCAATCAACAGGTGGCGCTCTACGAGGCGGCGCGTGCGGCGAACGAGGCTGGATGCGCGGCGGCGATCGCGGGCAACCCGGTTTCGGCCATCGATGCGGCGGCGCAAGCCGCCATCGAGCAGGCAGGGTTCGGGGAGCACATCCTGCATCGGACCGGCCACGGCATGGGCGTGCAGGGTCACGAATATCCAGACGACATGGCTTTCAATCACCGACCGCTTCGAGCCGGCGAGGTCTATTCGGTCGAGCCCGGCGTCTATGTCTATGGTCTCGGCGGCTTCCGGATCGACGACACCGTGGTGATCGGGAAGTTGCCGGAGATACTGACGCAGTCGCCGCGCGACATCCGATCCAATACGCTGGGCTAGTTAGTATCGCCCCGCGACGCGCGGCAGGAGTGTGGTCGGTGCGCGTCTTCATCATGGGCGGAACGGGATTTATCGGCGCGGCAATACTGTGCGAGCTGATCGGCCGTGGACACGAGGTCCTGGCTCTCGTGCGCTCGGATCGATCGGCGGCGGCGGCGAGGCGGTTTGGCGCGTCGGTCTTGCATGGCGATATCAGAAGTCCGGGTGCCTGGGTTCCGGGAATGCCTCCGACCGACGCCGTAATGCACGCCGCCTGCGATTTCGATGATGCGATGGCAGAGACCGATCGGTTGTTGCTGGATAGCCTCTTGCCTCATTTGTCCTCGCAGCCCAACAAACCGCGATTCCTCTATACAGGGGGAAATTGGCTATTTGGTGCAACCGGGGGCACCGTCGCGACGGAAGAGACGAATTTCGCTCCGCTTCCGGCCTTCGCATGGATGGTCCAGCATTCCCAGCGTGTCCTCGAATGTGATGCCGTTGAAGGGATCGTGGTTCATCCGGCAATGGTCTATGCCGACGCTGATGGCGTATTTCGGCGATTGGCGCGCGAGGCGGTTGAGCGTGCTGCGATCCGCGTCGTCGGCGGAGAATCCGTCCGATGGCCGTTGGTGCATCGTGACGACTTGGCGGAGCTTTACGCTCTCGCGTTGAAGCAAGCTCCGGCAGGGTCAAGCTATATCGGCGCCGCCATCGAAGGGCTGCCGGTCGGACGGATCGCCCGCGCCTTCGCCCGCCGCTTCAGGACGAAGAACGCCGAGCCAGAGATCATTTCCAACGACGTCATTGCTGAAGAACTCGGTGAATGGGCGCGCGGCTACGCAATGGATCAGCGGATGAGCGGCGCCAAAGCACAGCGCGAGCTCGGCTGGAGGCCGAAGCACACCGACCCCGAAGACGAGATCGCGCGGCTCGCTCCAATTGCTCCCGCTTCGTAGGGCGGCCGTCAGCCGAGGCCGCGCAGGAAGCCCAGCACCGCCGCGTTAAAGCGTTGGGGCTGCTCGATGTTCGAGAGATGCCCCGCCTGCTCGATGACGGTCAGTTTAGCGCTTGGAATGCGCGCCGCCATGTCACGGGCCGTCGCGGGCGGCGTCAACGTGTCGTCGGCACCAACGACCACGTGCGTCGGAACCTTGATCTTTTCAAGCTGCACCTCGCGGCGATAAGCGACACTGGCGGCGATCGACTTCAGGTACGATACCTTGTGCAATTGGGTCATGCTCTCGACGAGCCTCTCGTACGAGCCCGCAACTGCGTGGGGGCTGACCAGGGTCCTCGCGACCGCGGGCGCAATGTCTCCGGGCTCCTTCCCCGCGAGCAGCGGCTCCTGGCGCAGCCGAATGAACTCTCGGCGCTGCTCGTCGGTCATGCTCCCGAGCCCGGCGCGGGTATCGCAGAGCGTCAGACTGGCGATGCGTTCGGGATGACGCTCGTGGAAATCCATGGCGATGCGCCCGCCCATGGAAAGCCCCACGAGATGTGCGCGGTCGGCGCGGAAGTGATCGATGAGGCGCAGCAGATCGCCGCCGAAGTCGGCGAAATCGAGCAGACCTTCATAGTCCTCGCTCTTCCCGTAGCCGCGCGCGTCCCAGGCGGCGGCCGTGAAATGCGCGGCAAAGGAGGGGAGCTGGTCCCGCCAATTGGTGCGGTTGCCGCCGATCCCGTGCATGAAGACGACGAGTGGTCCGCTCCCCAGCACGTCCACGGCGAGCCGCGGCCTGCCCGGAATGAAGCGCGTCTCAGGTGTCGTCATCGCCCGGGATCGAACCTGATTCAGCTCGGCGCAAAATTGAGTTCGATCATGACCTTGTTGGGGTCGTGGACGAAGAGCTGCCAGACCCGGGCGCCCGGAACCTTCTGCTCGCGAAATGGAATCCCGACTTCCCTGAAGTGTCGCTTCATGCCTTCGAAGTCGTCGGCTGTGAAGGCGATATGGTCGAAGTTCCCGGTGTCCGCGGGATTGTCGGTCCGCGCGCGGTGGCCGCCGGTCAAATGTACCACTGGCATCTCACCGCAATAGAGCCAATAGCCCGGAAAATCGAAATTGGGTCTGGGACCGATCTTGAAACCCAGGACCTTCTCGTAGAAGGCGCGGGTCGCCTCTAGATCAGTGGTTTGGACGTTGTAGTGATTGAGCGCTTGCACAGTCATGGTCGCACTCCCTTGCGTTCGCCACAGTTTAGCGGCAATGGCGCGTCGCGGCCAACCATGGGCTCAATAGGATTTGGGCAGGTCCAAGACGCGCTCGGCGATGTAGCAGAGCGCCAGTTGCGGGCTCACCGGAGCGAGCCGCGCGAGCTGTGCTTCCCGCAGATAGCGCTCGACATGATATTCCTGCGCGTAGCCGTACCCGCCGTGGGTTAGCACCGCTTGCTCGCAGGCGCGGAAGGCGGCGTCTGCGGCAAAATACTTGGCGGCGTTCGCTTCCGCGCCGCACGAGGCACCCCTGTCATAGAGTGCCGCCGCCTCCCGCACCAGCAATTCGGCAGCCTTGAGCTCGACCCAGTTCAGCGCGAGGGGATGCTGGATCGCCTGGTTTTGGCCGATGGGGCGGCCGAACACGACGCGCTCGCGCGCGTAACGCGCGGCACGGGCGAGGGCCGCAAAACCCAACCCCGTCGCCTCGGCCGCGATCAGGATGCGCTCGGGATTGAGGCCGTGCAGAAGATGTTGAAAGCCTTTGCCCTCCTCGCCGATCAGATCGGCGGCCGGAACCGGCAGCCCGTCGATGAACAACATGTTGGAATCGACGGCTTTGCGGCCCATCTTCTCGATTTCGCGCACCTCGACGCGGTGGCGGTCGAGATCGGTATAGAAGAGGCTCATGCCGTCGGTCGGTTTCGCCACATCTTCGATCGGCGTGGTGCGGGCGAGCAGAAGCATCTTGCGCGCGACCTGAGCCGTCGAAATCCAGATCTTTCGACCGGAGACCAGATAGTACTCGCCCTGCCGTACCGCCTTGGTCTTGATGTGCGCGGTGTCTAGACCGGCATCGGGCTCGGTGACGGCAAAACAGGCTTTCTCCTCGCCGCGAATGAGCGGGGGCAGAAAACGCCGCTTCTGCGCCTCGGTGCCGAACACCACCACCGGATTAAGGCCGAAGATGTTGATATGGATCGCCGAGGCGCCGCTGAAGCCGGCGCCGGATTGCGCCACCGCTTGCATCATGATTGCGGCCTCGGAGATGCCAAGGCCGGCGCCGCCGTAATTCTCGGGCATGGCGATGCCGAGCCAACCGTCATCCGCGAACGCCCGGTAAAATTCCTCGGGGAAGCCGCCCTCGCGATCCCGCGTCAGCCAATAAGATTCATCGAAGCGCGCGCAAAGGCGCTCGATCGAGGTTCTGATACGGTCCTGCTCGCCTGGATCTGAGTTCGCCATGGCAAGGTCAATGCTACCGGTGCGACTATTCCTATAGGTAACACGCCTGCGGTCAAGGCGCGTGAGCGTTGCGAACTCATTCGGCGGCGGCGCCGAGCAGCGACTCACCGGGCTTCACGCGGGTGAAGCGCACGGGCTCCCAGGCGAGGGTTAGCGCTCCGTCGCTCTTCCAACGCACGCGTGCCGAGGCGAGCCCTTCGGGCGGCGAGGTCTTTGGGAAATCGCTTCGGAAATGCGCGCCCCGCGATTCCTCGCGCGCGAGTGCCGCCGTCGCTATGGCCCGGGTCACCAGGATCAGGCTCTTGAGATTGAGCCAGTCATGCCAAGTGAGGTTGAACGCGCGCTCTTGCGTCGCCACGCCGGCATCGTCCAAGCGGCGGTCCAACTCCGCGAGCGCATCGAGACCGCGGTTGAGACCGCCGCGGTCGCGCACGATGCCGATCTGCTCCCAAGCCACTTCGTAAAGCTGGTCTCGGATCCCCCCGATGTTGCCGCGAGGCGCTCGGAACGGAACCTCGACCGCGAGGGCAGCTCGGTGCAACTCGGCTTCGTCGGGCTCGCTGAATCGGCCATGTTCGGGAACCCAAGCCGCCATGGTGTCGCCCGCTATCCCGCCGAACACCGTGGAGTTTGCGACGCCGTTGCCACCGAGGCGGTTGGCCCCATGAACGCCGCCGGTATCCTCGCCGGCCGCGAACAACCCAGTCATCGCGGTGCGGCAGTCGCCGGCAAATACCACGCCGCCCATGAGGTAATGCGCGGTCGGCACCACCTCGACCAGGCCGCCCGCGAGGTCGAAGCCGCAATCGGCACAGCGCTCGACCATGCCTTTGAAGAGCCGGCGCACCTTATCCGGCCCCAGGTGATGCATCTGCAGATATACGCCGCCATGGGGCGAGGCGTTGCCGGCGCGTACCTCCTCGATGATGGCGCGGCTCACGATGTCGCGCGTCGCCCGCTCGGCGCGCGGATCGTATTTCTGCATGAAGCGCTGCCGGTCGCCGCCCAGCAAATACCCGCCGGACCCCCGCAGGCCTTCTTCCAACACGGTGCCCGTCATGCGCGTTCCGGCACCCGCCAAGAGGCCGGTCGGATGGAACTGCACCATCTCGATATCGCGCAACTCCAGCCCTGCCTGAAGTGCCATGGCGAGGCCGTCGCAGGACTTGTCGCCCGAAGGCGTGTGGTACTTGTACATGGTGGGACCGCCGCCGGTCGCCAGAAGCACCGCGCGTGCTTCAACGAACACCAGCTCGCCGGTTCGCATTTCGATCATCAGCACGCCCGCGATACGCGCGCCGGAGCGGTCGCGTATCAGTGCGATCGCGCGGTGCTCCTCGAGGCGCTCGATATTGCGCGCCCAGACCTGCTCGGCGAGGCGGTTGATGATCTCGATCCCCGTGAGGTCGCCTTTGTGCACGGTGCGGTCGAAGGTTTGCCCCGCGAACGCCTTTTGATGCACGGTGCCATCGGGATTGCGATCGAAGAAGCAGCCGAGTTCGTTCTCGAGTTCTCGAATGCGGTGCTGCGCGGTCGTGACGAGCGTCCAAGCCAGGTCCTGGTCGTTGAGCCAGGCGCCGCCCTCGATCGTGTCCATGAAATGCCGCTCGGCGGAATCGCCGGGAGCGATGGCGACGTTGTAGCCGCCTTGCACCATCCGCGTGCAGCCGCATTTGCCGAGCAGCCCCTTGACCGCAACGGTGACGGTGAGCCCCGGCGCCGCTTTCTTGGCGTGAAGCGCGGCGAAGAGCCCGGCGCCGCCGCTGCCGAGGATCAGAATGTCGGTGCGGCGCCGCTTCAACCCGCAATTCCCATGGAGAGTAGCGCCTTCGCTCGGCGTTCGGCAGCGGTTGCGGCGACGCTGTCATAGAGACTGCCGCCATGCGCATCCATGGCAACGAGCAGCGGTCCGAATCCCTTGATTCCGAAGCGCCAGAGGCTCTCGGGATTGAGGTCGTCGAGGTCGACGTCCTCGATCGCGGTGATCCATGTGGTTTCGAGCGCGGCGGTGCCGCCGATGACCGCGAGATAGGCGCCGCCCAGTTCCGCGAAGGCCGCCTTCGAGGCATCGGCGAGCCCGCCCTTGCCGATGATGAGGCGCACGCCGTACTGCGCCATCAGGGGCCTTGTGAAGCGCTCCATGCGCGCACTGGTCGTCGTGCCTACGCAAATCGATTGATAGCCCGCTGGATATTGGTTCGAAACCGGTACTTTCTTGACGTTGGGCGCGGTGTGAATGACGGCATGGCCGCTGAGGTCGAACCGCGTCTTGCGCCCGCGGTCGAACATATGGATCAGCGTCGCGTCGCGGATGCCGAACAGCGTGCGGTTGAGGGTCACGGTATCGCCGATGCGCAACCCGCGCAGCGCAACCTCGTCGATCGGCGTATCGAAATCGTGATGCGCCATGGCTCAGGTTCCGATCTCGATCCCGGTCGGTCGAATTGTCGCCACTGCGCGCCGCGCCGAGTGACATTGGATGTTGATCGCGACCGGGTTCATGGTGATGTGCGTCGCCGCGACCTCCACGTGCACGGCAAACGCCGTGCTGTCGCCGCCGAGGCCCTGGGGGCCGATCCCCAGCGTGTTGACGGCGCGGCTCAATTCGCGTTCGAGCTCAGCGCCCGCTTCGTCCTGGCATTGGCTGCCGAGCGGCCGGGTCGCCGCCACTTTCGCCAGATGCATGCAGAGATCGGAGGTACCGCCGACGCCGACGCCGACGATGGTGGGCGGACAGACCTTCCCGCCCGCCTCGATCACGCGATCGACGACGAAAGTCTTGATCCCCGCCACTCCTTCGGCGGGGATGCACATCTTGAGGAATGAGCCGTTCTCCGAGCCGCTGCCCTTCGGAATCATCTCGATCCGGACCTCGTCCGCCTCGGGCGAAAAGTCGATATTGATCACTGGTACAAGCTCGCCGCAGGACGTGTGCTCGTTCTTGCGCGTGATCGGGTGGACGACGGAGGAGCGAAGCGGGTGCTCCTGCGTTGCGCGCGCGCAACCGCGCCGGATCGCATCCTTGAGCCCGGCGCCGTTCACCTCCACGTGCAGGCCGATCGTGACATTATAGATGGGAATGCCGGTATCCTGGCAGAGCAGGTTGTCGGTCTTCTCGGCGACCTCGATGTTTTCGCGCATGGTCGCGAGAATGTTTCGCGCGGTGCCGTCGCTCTCGCCGGAGTAAAGCCGCTCGAAACCCTGCTTGATGTCGTCCGGGAGCACCTTGAGGGCACGGATGTACAGAAGCTTCGCCAGTTCCTCGACCACGTCGAGATCGATGCGTAGTGTCATCGCTGCATACCCCACTTGCGCACGGTGTGCGCCTCGATGGTGCGGAAGACCACGCTCTCCACCACCAGGCCGATCACCATGACCGTAAAGAGACCCGCAAAAACATTGGCGATCTCCAGCTCGTTGCGGTTCTCGAAGATGTACCAGCCGAGCCCGCCGGAGCCGGAGCTCACGCCGAATACCAGCTCGGCCGCGATCAAGGTCCGCCATGCGAATGCCCATCCGACCTTGAGTCCCGTGAGGATCGAAGGAAAGGCCGCGGGCACGAGGATGCGCAGGACGAAGCGGATGCCGGCGAGGCCGTAATTATGGCCGGCCATGCGCAGCGTCTCGGAGACGCCGAGGAACCCCGAGTGCGTGTTGAGCGAGACAGGCCACAGCACGGAATGAATGAGCACGAAGATCAGGCTCGGATTGCCGAGGCCGAACCACAGCAATGCCAGCGGCAGCAGCGCGATCGCCGGCAGCGGGTTGAACATCGAAGTGAGCGTGCTCAAGAGGTCGGTGCCGATCCGTGTCGAGACCGCGAAAGTCGTGAGCACGGCGGCGATGGCGATCCCCGCGGCATAGCCCAGCAGCAGCACCTTGAGCGAGACGCCCGTGCGCGCGATCAGCTCGCCATTGACGAGATCATGCCAGAACGACCGCACGACCTCGCTGAATGTTGGAAACAGCAGAGGGTTGTCGAGCCAGCTCGAATAAACCTGCCAGATCACCGCCAGCAGCACCAAGAGAGAGAGCCGCCGCACCGCCGTGATGTTGGTGACGCGCTCCCAAATCGACAACGGGCGCACGATCTCGCCGACGTTGCGGGCGTCCGCGATGGCGCGTTCGAATTCTGGGCGCGTCGGAGGAACCGGGAGGGTGCGCTCGATCGTCTTCATACGCGCACCCGCGTGTCCTCGACCGCTTCGGCGAACAGCATCCGATGAATGCGCTGCTGCAAGGCCAGAAACTCCCGGTCGCCAGCGGTCGCATGGCCATGCTCGGAATTGAGCTCGGCTTTCACCTGGCCCGGATGCGGCGACAGCACAAGGATGCGGTTGCCGACGATGATCGCTTCCTCGATCGAGTGGGTGACGAACAACACGGTGAAGCGGATGTCCGACCAGAGCTGCAGCAGCTCCTCCTGCATTTTGCGGCGGGTCAGCGCGTCGAGCGCGGCGAAGGGCTCGTCCATCAGCAGGATATCCGGCTCCATCGCCATCGCGCGCGCGATCGCGACGCGCTGCTTCATGCCGCCCGAGAGCATGTGCGGATAGACGTCGCGGAATTCAAGGAGCTTTACCCTGGCGATGTAGCTGAGCGCGCGTTCTTCCGCCTCTTTGGATTGGCAACGCTTGCTCGCGAGCAGCGGGAAAGCCACGTTCTGCGTGACCGTCTTCCACGGCAGCAATTGATCAAATTCCTGGAACACCATCATGCGGTCGGGTCCTGGGCGCTGCACCAGATTTCCGTTGAGGCGGATGCGCCCCTCGACCGGCCGCAGGAAGCCCGCGACACCCTTGAGCAAGGTCGACTTGCCGCAGCCCGAGGGTCCGAGCAGGACGAAGCGGTCGCCACGATAGACGCGGAAACCCACGCGATATGTCGCGGTAACCAGATGCTGCTTGGTCTTGTACTGCAAAGTCACGTCCTCGACTTCGAGGAGCGGCGCCTCGCCCGATGTCGACCTGTCGGCGCCGGCGTCCATCAGCTTCCCGGAACGGCGTGAATGTCCGGAAAGAACAATTCTTTCCAGTCGGTGGGCGCCGCGTCGATGGCGCCGGTCTTCTTCATGAAGCCCGCATATTTGAGAACGTTCTGCGGGGTGGTCGTGAAGACGTTCTCGGGATCGCGGATCATTTTCTCGATGAAGTCAGGCGCGAGCTTTGACTTTTCTTCCTCGACATAGATCGCAGCCGCACGATGCGGATCGCTCTTGATCAGCGTCATCGCCTGTTCGAGGGCCGCCAGGAACGCCGCATAAGTCTTGGGGTTGGCGTCGTGAAAGCGCTTGCTGGTCCATACCAGGTTGAAAGTGTGCGGACCGCCCAGCACCTCATAGGAATTAAGCACGCGATGCGCGCGCGGGTCGTCGAGTTCTTGGTACATGAAGGGCGCACTGCCGAAATGCGCGGTGATCTCCGTCTTGCCGGCAAGCATCGCCGCCATCGCATCAGGATGCGCGAGCCCAACGGTCAGCGGATCGAGCTTGTTGTATTCGTCTTCGCCGAAGGCCTGCGCAGCCGCCATTTCCAACGTGACCGCCTGGATCGAGATCTTCACGGCCGGGAGCGCGATACGGTCTTTCTCGCTGAAATCCTTGATTGTCTTGACCGCCGGATCGACGGTCACGAGGTAGAGCGGCATCGAATTGAGCGAGGCGACGCCTTTCACGTCTTGGCGTCCCCTAGTTTTGCTCCATATCGTGAGCAACGGCCCGACGCCGCCCGAGGGAAAATCCAGATTGCCGGAGAGCAGCGCCTCGTTCATGGCATTGCCGGCGCCGAATTGCGACCACGACACCTTGACGTCGCCGAGTCCGGCTTTCGCCGCTGCCTGCTCCAGCAGATGCTCGTGTCGCATCACCGTGAGGGGCAGATAGCCGATGCCGAACTGCTCGGCGATCCGCACCTCGCTCACTTCCGCCCGGGATGATGCGGCGAACGCAAGGGCGAGCGCCGCGGCGACGAGCCGCAGACCCCATCGGCAAACGATCGATTTGCTAGCCTGCATCGCGCTTCCTTGCCCTAGAAGATATTGAGCAGGAACAGGAGACCGACCGCAAGGCTAACCCCGGCGGAGAGCGAGACGGCGGTCTTTTGCCAGTCCCGCCAGGCCAGTAGCTCGATCGCGAGCAAGCGGAGCCCTCCCGTTAAGTGCAGCGCCAGCAGCGTCACGAGCCCGACTTCCGCGAGCTTGACCAGCGGTTGCTCGCTCCACGCCAGAAAGGCGTCGAGCCGCGCCGCACCCGTGATCGCGGTGCCAAGCGCCCAGAAGTGGAACGGCAGGAAGATCGCCAACAGCAGCCCGGAGAGGCGATGCACCGCAAAGGCCCAGAAGTTCGGGTGATTGCGCGCGCGCCAGCTCATGCAAAGAGCCCCAGCGCCGCCCGCCAACCGGCGGCGAGTGTGCCCAGCGCCAGCAGCAGCGCCGCGAAATCGAGGCTGCGGCCGCGCCAGGGAGTCCATTCGCGCATGATGACGCGCATGCCGATCCCCGCATGCAACGCCGCCGCGGCGACGAATATCAGATAAAAGCCGAGCCACCAGGGGTCGCCCGCGGTCCGCAAAAGTATCGCCGCGGCGCTCAGTCCGTGGCGTACGGCATAGATGATCGTGACGATGTGCACAAGCACCGCAAATGCCAGCACCAGCGCGCTCGCACGCTGCAGGATCCAGAGCCAGGTATCGCCACGCGCGCTCACAATTCGCCTCGAAGTGCCGCCCATGCGGTCGCGCGCTTGAGCCCGGCGATCGATGCCGTGGGATCGATCGCCTTGGGGCAGCGCTCAAAGCAGCTCTGATGGCTGTGACAGGAATGACAGCCGGCGTCTCCCGCGACCGCCTTGAGCCGCTCGGCGTTGCCGGCATCGCGCACGTCATTGACCAGAGTCCAAGCGCGGTTGAGCGCGGCCGGACCGAGGTAATCCGGCTTCCACGCCACCACGTCGCAGGAGGCATAGCAGACCCCGCAGCCGATGCATTCGATGCCGGCATCGGCGGCGCGACGCTGCGGCGTTCCCGGCGGCACCACCGCGAAGTCGGCCGGCAGCTCGCCTTGGGGCACGAACGTGCCCTTGGCGCGCGTCCATTTCTCAAAAAACGCGCTCATGTCCGCTGCGAGATCCTTGATGACCGGCAGCCGTTCGAGAGGCTTGAGTTCGAGCCGTCCATCCCTGGCCACCCGCCGCACATGGGTGCGGCAGGTCCAACGCGCGACACCGTTCACCGTCATGGCGCACGACCCGCACATGCCGACGCGACAGGCGAAGCGGTAGGAGAGGCTGGGGTCGAGGTGACGCTGGATGTACGTCACCACGTCGAGGACGGTCTGGCTCTCCTGAACTGGTACCTCGTAGGGGACGAGCCGTCCCGCCGCCGTACCGCGCCAGACGGCGACGTGGAGCGTCTCACCCATCTCGGTTGCTCAAGCGCTTTGGTACAGCTTCGTCATAACGAATTCGCGATGCCCGAGCGCTTCGGCGCAGGTAAGGCGGCCGTTGCAGGTGCGGATCATCACGTCGATCAACCGGTCGCCGGCCTCGTCCAGCGTCATTTCGCGGCGCAGGATGCCCGACACGTCGAGATCGATGTGCTCGCTCATGGTGCGCGCGGTCTTGGGATTGGCCGTGAGCTTGATCACGGGCTCGATCGGGTTGCCGATCACGTTGCCTTGTCCGGTCGGGAAAAGGTGCACCACGAAGCCGGCCGCGGCCTGCAACGTCACGCATTCGGCGGCAGCGGACGAGGTATCCATGAAATAAAGCCCAGCGCCCTTGCCCGGCGCTTCCGCCGGTTTCAGCACGTCGATGAATTTGGTCTTCTTGCCGATCTTGGCGAGATTGCCGAAGGCCTTCTCTTCAATGGTGGTGAGGCCGCCCGCGATATTGCCCTTGGTGGGCTGCGATTCCGAGAGGTCGCTGGTCTTGTGCCGTTCGATCACGTCTTGGTAGGCCATGAACGTCTTCATGAATTTGTCGGCGGCTTCCTTGCTGGCGGCGCGGCTCACGCAGACCTGCTCGGCTCCCGTGATCTCCGTGGTCTCGCCGAAGCAGGTGGTCGCACCCTCGGGATCGATCTTGTCGATGAGGTTGCCGACCGTCGGGCAAGAGGCGAGGCCCGAGGTGGTGTCGCTCTCGCCGCATTTCGTCGAGATGAAGAGCTCCTCGAGGCTGCAGCGCTCGCGCTGTTTCTCGCTCGCGTCGCGCAGGAATTCCATCGCCTTGCGCGAGGCGGCGGCGATCGTGTTGATGTCGCCGTTCTCCTCGATGGCGAAGCCCGCCACCGGCTTGCCGGTCTTGGCGATACCCTGCACCACGCGGCCGGTCCAGCCGGGCTCGATGCCGATCACCACGCACGCAGCCACATTGGGGTTGGCGCCCGTGCCAATGAGCGTGCGGAAATGCAGGTCGAGGTCTTCGCCGAACTGCAGCCGCCCGTAAGCGTGCGGCAGCGCCAAGGTACCTTTGATGTTGTTGGCGACGGCTTCGGCGGCAGCGTTCGAGAGATCGTCCAACGGCAGGATGATCACGTGGTTGCGCACGCCGACGCGGCCGTTCTCGCGGCGATAACCCATGAATTCAAGACGTGACTTGCTGGAGAGAGCGCGGGCCATCGCTACCACCTCTTCGTCTTCATATTGTGGACGTGTACGTGCCGGCCTTTTGGGATATTGGCGACGGTATGGCCGACGTCATGCCCGTACTTGAGAACAGTGTCGCCCTGCTTGATATCCCGGAGCGCGATCTTGTGACCCAGCGGCACCGGATCGAGGGCCGTCAGGTGAATGGTCTCGTCGGTCTCCATGATCCAGCCGGTGAGCGGCTGGCTCGGCTTCACGTCCTCGACCACCACGACGCCGACGGTGTCGGCCTTGTCGTGCACGATGAAATGCGTCGGCATTGCTCCTCCCGAGCGACTTTTTGACTTGGTCGATCACGCTAAGAGCGACCCCCCCTCCCTGTCAACGCGTTGGGCCGGCGCGGTGATCGCGAGATGGAAAGGGCGCCGTACCGCTGCGTTTCAACAGTGTCCGATTAATATTTACTGGATTCGATTGAAACCAGCAGTCAAGCTGGATAGCATGCCCAAGATAAGTTGAGGTGGTTTTGTAACGGAGACGAAAACGGACGCCGAGAGCTAAATCGCGCTGAACCGGAAAGTGTGGAGGACTCCCGATGAAACGATTGAACGCTTTCGCCCTTGTGGTTGCGGCGATGCCGCTAGTGGGCCTTACGGCCGGGGCCAATGCCGCCGACTGTTCCAAAGGCAAGATCAGGATCTACACCAGTTGGCCAATGCAGGGCGCCATGATTCCGGAGGGAACCGGAATGAAGAATGGCGTGGACCTTGCGGTGGAACAGAACAAGGGCGAGGCTGCGGGCTTCTGCCTTGAGGTGGTCAACCTGGACGATTCTTCGCCGCAGACCGGCAAGTGGGACGGCGCTGTCGAGGCGGAGAACGCCAACAAAGCGGTATCCGACGCTGACGCCATGGTCTACATCGGCACCTATAATTCTGGTGCCGCAAAGGTCTCGATGGCGATTACCCAGCGCGCCCACATGGCGCAGGTCACGCCAGCCAACACCTATCCTGGCCTCACCAAGAAAGCCGGCGCGGCCCCGGGCGAGCCTGAGATCTACCGTCCGCTGGGTATCGTGAGCTACTTCCGCGTGCCGCCTGCCGACGACATCCAGGGCTCCGTGGGAGCACGCTGGGCCAAGAAGCTGGGCCACAAGAAGGTCTACATCCTCAACGACCAAGAACTGTACGGCAAAGGTATCGCCGACGTGTTCGAGACCGAGGCAAAGAAGATCGGCCTCGAGGTGTTGGGCAACGAAGGGATCGACTATAAGCAGCCGGACCAGAAGCCTGTTCTCACCAAGATCCGGGCGTCCGGGGCCGACCTCGTCTACATGGGGGCCGTCGTCGAGACGGGGGCGCAGACCATCATTCGTCAAATGAAGGACCTCGGCATGCTGTCGCCGAAGGTCGATTTCATGGGGCCGGACGGTCTCTACGAGGACGAGTTGCTGAAGGCGGCTACCTGCGACGCCGCCTTGGGTGTCGACATGCACATCACGTTCGCGAGCCTGCCCTTCGAGCAGATGAAGGGCAAGGGTGGCGAGGTCTACAAGGCTTACAAAGCCAAGTACAACATCGAGCCCACATCCTATGCTCTCTACTCATGGGAAGCCGCTTCTGTTGTGATCGACGCCATCAAGCGCGCGGGTGTTAAGGACCGTGAGAAGATCCGGGCCGCCATTGCCGCGACCAAGGACTTCGACGGCCTGAACGGCAAGTGGAGCTTCGATGCGAATGGCGATACCACCATGGACGTCATGTCCGGGTTCCAGGTGGTCAAGGACAGCGGACCCATCGGATGCAAGTTCGGCTTCGTGGAGGTCCTGCACTAGCGCGAGTAATGGCTGGTCATAAAATCGCTGGACCCAGCCGAGGGATCGACGTTGCGGGGACGCCCACGCGGGCGACCCGGCCAGGTACCACTGAGGCGATGCAATCCAGCATCGACGTTGGCCCGATCCTTGCATCGCGAACATCAACACGATACCAAATGAACTGCGGCCTGCTCGCCAGGAGTAGTGCCCCCAGCCGCCGCTCTTTTTGGATTATCGCCTCATGAACTGGACCGAACTCATCATTCAACAATCGATCAACGGCCTCACGCGAGGATCTATCTTCGCGCTGATCTCGCTCGGCTACACGATGGTTTACGGGATCATCGAATTGATCAATTTCGCCCACGGCGACATCTATATGCTGGGCCTCATGGTGTCGCTTACCGTTTTGGTGGACGTTGGTCTCGCTCGCACGTTTGAAGGCTGGGAGCTGGTGACGCTGTTGCCGCTGATCCTCATCGGCACCATGCTCATCACGGGGGTTCTGAATCTCGTGGTGGATCGGATCGCATACCGGCCCCTGCGGCACGCGCCGAGGCTGGTGCCGCTGATCTCCGCCATCGGCGTTTCCTTCATGCTGGAGAACCTGACCTTGGTCTGGAAGGGGCCTTATGTCATCTCCTACCCAGACGTATTGCCGAGCGTCGACATCATTCGCGATGTCTTCCATATCGACAGCCAGGTCTACGTCACTACCAAGGACCTGCTCGTCATCGGCGTGACGATACCGCTGATTTATGGGCTGCATCTGTTCGTGACGCGGACCTCCTGGGGGAAGGCGATGCGAGCCACCGCGCAGGATCGCGAGACCGCCGAGGCGATGGGGATCGACGTCGAGAAGATCATCATGCTGACCTTCTTCGTCGGAGGTGCCCTGGCAGGCGCCGCAGGGGTCGTACAGGGCATCTACTACAACATCGGTCAGTGGTGGATGGGCTACCAAGCGGGACTGCGGGCATTCACCGCCGCCGTGCTGGGCGGAATCGGCAACATGCCGGGCGCGGCGCTCGGAGGGTACTTGATCGGATTTCTCTCTGCCTGGAGCGACCAGTTCATCTCGCCGCGGTGGACCAACGCCGTGGTATTCTCGATCCTGATCCTGGTGCTGGTCTTCCGCCCGCACGGCCTCCTGGGCGAGCGAGCACCGGAGAGGCATTAGCGTATGTCTGCAACAGCCTCGGCACTCTCGTCGTCCGCGCCGCAACCACGGCGCACCGGCCTTTTGGTCGTGCTCGTTGCAGCCGCCCTCATCGTCTACCCCTACCTCGACCTGACACTGGGCACCGGTACGCTCTACGCCGTTACCGATGCCATGATCTATGTGCTCCTCGCTCTCGGGCTCAACATCGTCGTGGGTTACGCCGGTCTCTTGGACCTCGGCTACGCGGCCTTCTTCGCGATCGGTGCTTATACCATGGGCATACTCAACTCTCCGCTCATGGGAATCGAGTTGGGCTTCTGGAACGTGATCTGGCTGAGCGCGATCGTCTCCGCGATTTTTGGCGTGCTTATCGGCGCTCCCACGCTTCGCGTGCGCGGCGACTATCTCGCGATCATCACGCTCGCCTTCGGCGAAATCATTCCTGTCGCGATCCGCAACCTCGGCGACATCACGATCCAGATCGGGGACTGGCGCCCGATCTATCGCCTCAACCTCACCGGCGGCGAAAATGGAGTTAACCCGATCGGGCAGCCAGATCTGCTCGGCATTCCCTTCGATACCAGCGTTATTCCTTGGTACTTCCTCGTCCTGATCATCGGCGGGATGTCGATTTGGGCGATGAACCGGATGCGCGATTCACGCCTGGGACGCGCTTGGATGGCCATCCGGGAGGACGAGACTGCCGCCGCTTGCATGGGGGTGGACCCGATCAAATCCAAGTTGCTGGCCTTTGCGCTGGGCGCGACCTTCTCAGGCTTTGCCGGCTCGGTCTATGCGGCCAAAATTCAGGTCATCACGCCCGGCGCCTTCGAATTCAACGTTTCGATCATGCTGCTCTGCATGGTAATCCTGGGTGGGATGGGCTCGATCCGCGGCGTCATCGCGGGCGGGATCGTGATAACGCTCTTCGACCGAATCTTTCTCACGCAGATGACTCATTGGACCCGAGGGCTCGGCAGCTTTCTCGGGATCCACGCCCTGACGACCGTGGATTTCACGCTTTGGCGTTGGTTCTTCTTCGGGCTGGGGCTCGTCGTCATGATGATCCTGAAGCCGGGCGGCCTGATCGAGGCTGGGCGCTGGCGCCGCGTCACTGTAGCTGCCGACCTCGATGAGAAGGACGAACTGGCGGCGCCGCGGCACGCGCCCGAGCCTCGCCGGGACCTCGGCGTCGTGACATGGCTTCGCGAGGGAACGGCCCACCCGGCACCGACCGCGGGCTTGACCAGCAAGCCCCTCATCCTGGAAGCGCGGGGGGTCACCAAACGTTTCGACGGTCTCACGGCCCTATCCAACCTCGACTTTACGATCGAGGAAGGAAAGATTGCGGGTCTTATCGGCCCGAACGGCGCGGGCAAGACCACCTTCTTCAACATCATCACCGGTCTGATCAAGCCGACCTCGGGCGATCTCCAGTTCAACGGGCGGAGCATTGCCGGACTTCGCCCCAATCGCATCACCGAACGCGGGATTTCCCGCACGTTTCAATCGATCCGCCTGTTCCCCAGCATGACCGCGATCGAGAACATCCTGGTGGGAGAGCATTCGCGTCTCCGCGGCGCCGTGCCGGCGGCGATCATCCGCCCACCCTGGATTCGCAGGGAGGAGAAAGCGGCCCGGGAACGTGCCCTCGAACTCCTGGCGTTCTTCGGGCTCGAGGGCAAAGGCGAGACGCTTGCCAAAAACTTCCCTTACGGCGACCAGCGACGCCTGGAAATTGCCCGTGCGCTCGCAACCCAACCCAGGCTCCTGCTTCTCGACGAACCGGCCGCCGGGATGAACCCGCGCGAGACCGATGACCTGACCGAGTTTCTGGGGCGCCTCCGGCGCGAGCTCGGCCTCACGATCCTTTTGATTGAGCACCACATGGAGGTCGTCATGGGGCTTTCCGACCACGTGACGGTACTCGACTACGGGGTCAAGATCTCGGAGGGGCCGCCCTCTCAGGTCCAGCGCGATCCCAAGGTGATCGAAGCCTACCTCGGCAAGGGCTACGAAGCGGATATGGCCAGTGCTTGAGCTCGTGGATATTCACACCAGCTACGGAAACATCCGGGCGGTGAAGGGAATCTCGCTCAAAGTGGAGCGAGGGGAGATCGTCACCTTGATCGGCGCCAATGGGGCGGGCAAGACGACGACGCTCAAGACGATCATCGGCTCGCTCAGCCCGCAACAGGGCGAGGTCCGTTTCGAAGGCAAACGCATCAGCGGCCTGCCCACCAGCCGCGTGGTGCGTATGGGGATCGCTCACTCGCCCGAAGGCCGACGCATCTTTCCCCGCATGACCGTGCTCGAAAATCTGGAATTGGGCGCGTTCGCACGGGCGGACAAGCAGGACGTCCCTGCCGACATGGAGCGGATCTTCGAGCAGTTCCCCCGCTTGAAGGAGCGGCGTCATCAGAAGGGCGGGACCCTCTCCGGGGGCGAGCAGCAGATGCTGGCGATGGGACGGGCGCTCATGGCCCGCCCCAAGCTGCTCCTGCTCGACGAACCTTCCATGGGGCTTTCGCCGATCATGGTCGCGACCATCTTCGAGACGATCGGCAGCATCCGCGACCAGGGAACGACGATTCTCCTGGTGGAGCAGAACGCTCGCATGGCCCTCCGCATCGCCAACCGCGGCTACGTGATACAGGCGGGATACATCACGCTCCACGATTCAGCCCAGGGTCTGTTGCGGAGCGACTTGGTGCGCAAGTCTTACCTCGGCGAGAAAATCAACTAATCCAGGCCATTTTCGACTCTGGCATTAGTCCGCGGGTGCGCGGATTGCGGTGCTGGTGCGTAGCGGCCTCTCCTTCAAAAGCGTGGTCATGGCGAGGCTCGCCAGCACCAGAACCGCTCCGACCATGAAGACGTCGTGAAACGCCTGCAGCAGCGCCGGCGCGAGCTCCGAGCGCAATCTCGGCGCCATCTGGGCGAGCGCGTCCGGACCCGCTTGCAGCAATGCCATGCTGTTCGCCTTGGGTGCGGCACCCTCAAGCGCGTAATTGAGGCCGATGATGAGCACCGACCAAAGTGTCGCGGCACCGAAAGCGCCGCCCATGGAGCGGAAGAAATTCACCGCGGACGTCGCGGCGCCGATGTCGCGGGGGTCCGCCGCGTTCTGCACCGATACCAGCATGACGGGCAGCGCCGTCCCGACGCCGAGACCGAGCAGGATCATGTAGCCAGAAATCGTCAGCGCGGACGTGTTCGCGCGCAGCGTCGCGAGCAGCACAAAGGCGAGCGCGCCCGCGGCGAGGCCGAACAGCGGGAAGCGCTTATAACGCCCGGTCTTGCGCATCAATTGTCCCGTGACAAACGCGCCGATCACCGTGGCGCCGGTGAAGGGGGCCATCAAGAGGCCGGACCCGGCGGGGCTCCGTCCCGCCACCATCTGGAAGAAAACCGGCAGCAGCATGGTCGAGCCGAAGGTCACCATCGAGATCAGGAACGAGACGGTGTTGGCGACGCGGAAAACGATGTCGCCGAAAAGGCGCGGCGGCAGGATCGGTTCCAGTGTGCGCAGCTCCTGGAGCGCGAACACGACCAGCAACAGGATTCCCGCGGCGACCAGGCCCAGAATGGTCGGCGATAGCCAGGGGTACTGCGTGCCGCCCCAGGTCGTGACCAACAGCAACGCCGTTACCGCGAGCGTCAATAGCGTTGCCCCGATGTAGTCGATCCGGCGCTGCTCGTGATGAATATCGATACGTGGCAGCGCACGGCGGCACAGGGTGATGGCGACGACGCCGATCGGAAGATTGATCCCGAACACCCAGCGCCATGAGAGGTAGTCGACGAACAGACCGCCCAGCATTGGGCCACCCACACTGGCGCTTGCCCAGACGCTGCTCAGGTATCCCTGGTAGCGCCCGCGCTCTCGCGGCGACACATGATCGGCGACGGTCGCATGAGCAAGCGTAATCAACCCGCCGCCCCCCAAGCCTTGAATCGCCCGCGCGGCGATCAGCTCCGACATGGTTTGCGCGAGCACGCAGAGCAGCGACCCCAGCATGAATATCGTGATGCCGATCTGCAGCAACCGACGCCGGCCATAGAGATCGCTGAGCTTGCCGTAAATAGGCGTCGAGGCGGTCGAGGTCAGCAGGTAGATAGAGACCACCCACGAGAGATGCTCGATGCCCGAGAGATCGGCGGCGATTGTCGGCAACGCCGTCGCGATGATGGTCTGGTCGAGCGCGGCAAGGAACATGCCCACCAGGACGCCGCTCAGAATGCGCAAGACCTGGCGGTGCGAATGCGCGGAAGAAGACTCCATCCGATGTTGAACCGCGCGGTCCCTCAGACGCGGCCGTAGACCGGCACGACCCCGCCGCGCGCGACGTGGTTTTCGGGGCTCGCGAGGGAGAGAATGACCCGCGCCACCTCCTCGACCTTGGGCCAGGCAGCGTAGTCGGCCGTCGGCATCGACTTGCGGTTAGCGGGGGTATCGAGGATCGAGGGCGCGATTGCGTTGACGAGAATCCCGTCCTTTGCGACTTCCTCGGCGAGAGCCATGGTGAGGGTCGCAACCCCGGCCTTGCTCGCGGCGTAAGCAACCATGCCTGCTCCCGCGCGCCCTTCCAGCGCGGGCCGCGCCGCCACGTTGACGATGCGGCCGCCACCGCTCTGTTGCATCGCGCGCACCGCGGCGCGGCAGCAGAGATAAGCCGTCACGAGATTCATGTCGATTTGCTGCATCAGCACCGACAGAGGCGCATCGACGATGCCGCCCATGGCGAAACCGCCAGCCAAGTGGATCGATCCCCAAAGCTTCGGTATTCCGGCGTAGAAGCGGTCGACATCCGCCTCGCGCGTCAACTCGACAGGACCGGCGATACGCACGGACGCGTGCTCGCGCAGCGGAAAGCGCTCCGCTTCTGCGGGCAGCACATAAGAGACATGTGCCGTCGCGCCCTCTTGTACCAGCGCCTGGACGACGGCAAGACCGAGGGCGCCGGTACCGCCGGTTACGACCACATGGCGATCGCGAAATTCCATGGCAGGCCTCCTGAGTGTCATTGTGCAGCGCAGCATCCTACCAGGGTCGCCCTGCCGTGGAAGTGGCTAAAGGAGAAGGTATCGCGCGCGCGGCCCGCTCCAGGAAATCCTCCAGCCCGGCGATGGCGGTTCGGTCGTGAAAACAACGGTGCTTGTTCTCGGTGATCCGCCTTCGCTGGGCTTCCCGCCAGGCGCGATCGCGCGCCAAGCGAACCGCGATCGCGACAAATCGCTCCAGCGTGTCGGCGATGGTATCTTCGATTCCCATCATCCGCAGAATCGCGGCGCTGTGCCTTCCGCGCATGAATTCGGTGGGCAGAGTGACGATCGGCAGGTCGTGCAAGAGGCTTTCGAAGGTGGTGTTGCCGCCGGACCAGCCGATGCTGTCGAGATAGACGTCACTCAATCCCATGGCGGCGACGAACCCTTCCAGCTTCAAGAAAGGCAGGAAGACGCAGTGATCCTCGGCCCTAAGGCCGTATTCCGCGAAGGCGCCGTCGAGGCGCCGGCGGAAGAGGTCGGTCACGTCATCGCTCTTGGGGTAACGGATGAAAGCGAACTGGCAGTTGCCGACCTCGCGCGCGATCAGCGGGTAGATGCGGTCGTATTGCGGCAGATATTTATAGAGCGATTGCCCGCACCAATAGATCACGGCATCGTCGCGGAACCCCAATGCCGACCTTTCGACCGGTACCTTCTGTACCGTGATCGGCTCGTAGGAGATCGAGAGGTTGGGAAGGCGCACCAGACGTTCCGTGTAGTGCGCTTGGCCATCGGCCGGTTCCATCAGATCGCTGCTGAGAAAGTAGTCGAGCGTGGGATAACCCGTGGTGTTGGGATGCCCCCAGGACAGGCATTGCACCGGCGCCAGCCGCAGGGCCGCGAGGCGGCCCGCAGTTTTATCCATGCCGATCTCGGGGTAGATCAGGACGTGCGGCCGGTCGGCCAGGATCGCGTCGCGCCAGTGCGCCGTGGAAAGCGGCCCGTGCCGGAAGCGCTCGCAGCGTGCGGCCGCCTCCCTCGTCACCGTATCCCGCGCCGTGCCGGTGTGATAGCCGAACAGACTGAAGCGACTGCGGTCCAGCTCATTGAGCCAGCCGCGAAGCATCAGCTTCCACACCGTATGCTCGCGAAAAAAGCCGCTGACGATGCCGACCCGAACCTTCTCGCCGGCGCCGGGAGCTTCGAGCATCGGCGCCGACCCGTAGCGCTCGGCCATGATGCCGCAAACCAGCGTGCCGAAGAGCGTCTGCAGCTCGCAATCGTTCCGGCCCTGATAGGGGAGGTAGAAGGGCAGGTTCGAACTGACGGCCTCCGCGAGGTTGTCGGTAATTTTCTCCGTCGCGATTTCAGCGCTGAGGCGCTCCAGCTCCTGACGATAAGCGACACGCTGGCGGTCGATGTGCGCTTCGTCGCGGTAGAGCACGGGCAATTGGCCGACGCAGACAGCGAACCGCGCGGCCGCGAGCTTCGGGTTCGCGGCGAGCGCGCGACGGTACTCCGCGAGCGCCGGTTCGAATTTGCCCTGCTGCGCGAAGGTGGCGCCGAGGTTGAGATGCGCCGTGGCGAAGGCAGGATCAATGGCGACCGCGTGCTCATACTGGCGAGCGGCCTCGCCGAGCCTCCCTTGCTCTGCGAGGATAGTGCCGAGATTTTGTCGCGCCGAGGCGATGTCGGGCTCGAGCGCTAGGGCCTGGCGATACCGCTCCGCCGCATCTGCGTGACGGTTTTGCTCCACCAGTAGATTGGCGAGGCTGACGAGCGCCGTCACGTGATCGGGATGCTTTGTCAGGATGCGCTCATAGAGCGTGCGAGCACTGTCGAGTGCCCCGTGCTCACGCACGATGGCGGCGAGGCCCAGTTGCGCGCCCACGTGATCGGGCATCCTTGACAGCGCCCGCTCGAACCAGATTGCCGCCTCCCTGTGCAAATCCAGCACCTGAAAGGCGCTCCCAAGATTGGCCATTGCGTCGACGTGATCCGGCTTCAGCTCGATGGCTCGTTGAAACGGCGCCAGCGCCTCTTTATGGCGATTGAGCGATACAAGCGCGCAGCCGAGATTGTTGTGCGCCTCGGCCCGAGCGGTGTCGAGACGGATCGCCTGCTCGAACCGCGCGATCGCCTCCGCTGGCCGGTCGAGCTTCAGCAGCGCCAGGCCGAGATTGTAGTGCGCCTCAGCATTGCCGGGTACCTGTTGCAGTGCTGCTTCGAGCAGCGCCGCCGCTTCGGCGTACCTCCCTTGGAGCCCGCGGAGGGCGCCGAGAAATTGCAGCGCTGGGAAATGCGTCGGTGCCGTCTTGAGGACGGCGCCACACAGGTTCTCCGCTTCGGCGATCCGGCCCTGTTGATGCAGCCTCGCCGCCGCTGCCATGGCCTCCGCGACCGTGAGCGTGGCCCGGGCGCTTGGCTCGGTCGACCCTTGAGGCCGGGCACCCCCCGGATTTGTCTCGATGCCCAGCGCGCTCCCCCTGGAAAGTGCGAGAACGGCAGCATTAACGGAGCGGCTGCGGCGGTGCAATGCACTTGTGGCGCCAGCGGTCGGCAAATCATAGTGGCGAGGGCGCCGTGCGGCGCATTACCCTAGGCGCCTCGACGGCTGTTCTCCCGGGAGATTTGCATGAGCGAACTGGTGCTGCGCGGCGGGCGAGTGATCGATCCAAGCCAGAATATCGACGAGATCGCTGACGTCGTCTTCGCGGACGGCAAGGTCAAGGGCGTCGGCCGCGGAATCGGTCATGGCAGGGACGCCGAGGTTCGCGATGTGAGGGGGAAAATCGTGACCCCAGGCCTCATCGACCTGCATACACACGTCTATTGGGGTGGCACGTCGCTCGGCGTCGATGCGGCCGAGCTCGCGCGCTCAAGCGCTACCACCACCTTCGTCGACGCGGGCAGTGCCGGCCCCGGCAATTTTCATGGCTTTCGCCGTCATGTGATCGAACCGTCGCCGGTGCGCATCCTGCCCTATCTCAATATCTCGTTTCCCGGCATCTTCGCGTTCAGTGCCGCGGTGATGGTCGGTGAATGCGCGGATATCCGCCTGCTCGATCTGCGCGAGTGCCGGCGTGTCGCCGAAGCGAACCGCGATCTGGTGGTCGGCATCAAGGTGCGCGTCGGCAAAGGCGCCGGCGGCTCCTCGGGGGTGGCGCCGCTCGACATGGCGCTCGAAGTCGCGGATGCCGTGGGACTGCCGGTAATGGCGCATCTTGATTTTCCGCCGCCGAGCCGGCTCGAGGTGATGACGCGGATGCGCCCAGGCGACGTGCTCACCCACTGCTTCCGCCCGTTCCCCAATGCGCCGGTCAAGGCTGATGGCCGCGTGCGCGAAGAGGTGCTGGCGGCGCGTGAGCGCGGTGTCATTTTCGATATCGGCCACGGCCAGGGCTCCTTCGGGTTCGGCACGGCGCGGGCGATGCTGGAGGCGGGATTCGTGCCCGACGTGATTAGCAGCGACGTGCACTCGCTCAGCATCAAAGGGCCGGCTTTCGATCTTCTGCACACACTCTCGAAATTTTTGGTGCTGGGAGTGCCGCTCGCGACGGTGATCCGCGCGGCGACCGCGGCTCCAGCGGCGGCATTGGGCAAGCCCGAGCTCGGCACCTTGAAGACAGGTGCGGTCGGCGATGCCAGCGTGATTGCGATCGAGGAGGGGCAATTCACCTATCACGACGTGCTGGGCGAGCCGGTACAGGGCAACAAAAAGCTCGCCGCGAAGGCGGTCGTGCTGGGTGGGCGCTGGTGGCATCCGTCGTAGAAGGAGAGAGCCCATGAAGATCACGGGCATCGAGACCATACCGATCAAGATTCCCTTTGAGCCCGCCGGAAAGCCCTCGGGTTGGGGAGCGCGCGCGTGGTCGGGCCTCGAGTGTCTCCTGGTGCGAGTCGAGACGTCGGATGGTCTCGTCGGGTGGGGTGAGGCCTTCAGCTATGCCTGTCAGCGCGCGGTTAAGGCGGCGCTCGACGATATGGTGACGCCGCTCGCGCTTGGTCGCGACCCCCGCGATATCGCGGGCTTCATGCGCGAGGCGCAGCAGCGGCTGCACCTCTTCGGCCGCTACGGCATCACGATCTTCGCGCTCTCGGGTCTCGATATCGCGCTCTGGGACCTCGCGGCAAAGCGCGCGGGAAAACCGCTCGCGGAGTTGCTGGGCGGTCCCGCGCGCAGCGAGCTCGAAGCTTACGCAAGCCTGTTCCGCCTGCACGAACCCGAGGTCGTGGCCGAGCAAACTCGCAGCGCGCTCGCGCAGGGGTATCGCTACATCAAGCTGCATGAAACCAAGGAAGCCGAGGTGCGCGCCGCGCGCGTGGCGGCGGGGGCGGCGGTCCCGATCATGGTCGATACCAATTGCCCCTGGACCCCGGTTGAGGCGCGCGAGAACGCGGCGCGGCTCAAACCCTATGACCTTTATTGGCTCGAAGAGCCGATTTTTCCGCCCGAGGATTTCCACTCGCTGGCGGCGCTGCGGCGCGAAAGCGAAATTGCGATCGCTGCCGGCGAGAATGCCTGCACCGTGCACGAATTCGATAAGATGTTCGCGGCGGGCGCCGTTACTTACGCGCAACCCAGCGTCACCAAGGTCGGCGGCATAACCGAATTCCGCAAGGTAGCAGCGCTCGCGGAGTCAAAAGGCGTGGCGTTGATGCCGCATTCGCCATACTTCGGCCCGGGCTTTCTCGCGACCTTGCATCTGACGGCCGCCCAACCGATTGCGGGATTGGTTGAGCGCTTCTACTTGAAACTGGAGGCGAGCCTTTACGGTGACCTGATCGATCCCGTGCGCGGCAAATTCCACCTGCCCGATGGGCTAGGGCTCGGCCGAGAGCCCGATGCCGCGGTCATCAAGGCCTATCGCGTGAAGGATGGGTGACCTCGCAGAAGTGGCGGGGGGCACCTAATTATAGGGATGGCACTTTTGCTTCCCGGAGGCGTCTCATGACCATCAAACTCAACCATACGATTGTTCCCGCCAAGGACAAGGAGGAGTCCGCAAGGTTTTTCGCGCGCATCTTCGGTTTGAAATACCAGGGACCCTCGTCTCATTTTGCGGCAGTGCAGGTCAACGGAGACCTGACGCTGGATTTCGATACCGATACGGAATTTCAGAACCACCATTACGCCTTCAAGGTCAGCGAGCGCGAGTTCGACCGGATTTTTGGTCGCATCAAGGAGGAAGGCATCCGCTATGGCAGCGGGCCATTCTCGCCCGAGAACATGCAGATCAATCACCGCGGCGGCGGCCGCGGCGTCTACTTCCGCGATCCCAGTGGACATCTTCTGGAGCTTTTGACCGTCGGGTAGTGCCGGTTTTTATTACCCCTGCGATGGGCCTGTTGCCTCGGGTCAGCGCCCTCGCTTCCAGTTCTTGAGCTTTTCCAGATCGGGCAGTGGCCGCGCGGTGCGCGGATCGCTCTGCAACAGCGCTTCGAGAGCTGCCGCCACGTCGAGCAGATACTTGTCGCGCCGCGGCCGGGTCGAGAGTTGCAGTGCGAAGGGCGTGCCGGTCGGTTCGAGACCGCTGGGAAGCGAGATCGAGGGATTGGCGGTCAAGGTGAGGAAATAGGTGGGTGCCAGCCAGGTGTAATAGGTCGGCAGCTTCCGTCCGTCGATCTCATCGCAATAGCGCTGCTCCAACGGGAAGGGCGGGACCGAGACCGTCGGGGAGATCAGGATATCCACGTCCTCGAAGAAGCGCAGGCAATTGCGATAAAGCTCGGTGTGCAGTACTTGGCCGCGCGCGATGTCCGCGGCCGACATGGCGAGGCCCTCTTCGTAATTGGCGATGATGTTGGGACCGAGCTTGTCGCGGTGCTTCTCGTAGCGCTCCTTGTGCGCGGCCAAGAAATTCATCGCCCGCATCGCCGAGAAGGCCTCGTCGGCATGGCGCATATCGGGATGCCGGTTCTCGCAGCTCTTGAAGGCGCCGCCAATGATCGCGACGCGCTCGCGGAAGGTCGCGCGAATACGAGGATCGATCGGTAGCATGCCGCCGAAATCCTCGGTGACGGCCGCTCGCACGCCCGAGAGATCGACCGGTCGGAGCGTCGCGAATTCTTGCGCATCCACCGGTGCCGCCAGTGGGTCGCGGGCATCGTCCGAGACCTGCGCCCGTAAGAGCAGCAAAGTATCAGCGACATTGCGGCCCATGGGCCCCTGTACCGAGAGAGGCGTCCAGCCGAGCGGCCGGCGCTCGCTCGCGACGAGCCCCGGTGTCGGACGGAATCCCACGATGCCGCAGAATGCCGCGGGGATGCGCAGGCTGCCACCGGTGTCGGAACCCGTGCAGGTCGGCAGCATCGAAGTCGCGAGCGCCACCGCCGAGCCGCCCGATGATCCTCCGCAGATGCGCGCGGGATCGAAGGGATTGCCGGTCGGTCCATAGACGGGGTTATTGGTGTTGGCGCCGGCGCCGAACTCCGGCGTGTTGGTCTTGCCGACGACAATCGCACCGGCGTGCCGCACCGCCGCGACCATTCGCTCGTCGGCCTCGGGAACGAAGTCGCGATAGAGCGGTGAGCCCAAGGTGGTCTTGAGCCCGGCGGTCGCGTTCAGGTCCTTGATGCCGATCGGGAGCCCGTGCAGCGGACCAAGCGGTGCGCCCATCATAACCGCCTGTTCGGCGGCGCGCGCCTCGGCCTTGGCGCGGTCGACCGCGGTCGCAGTGATGGCATTGAGCGCGGGGTTCACCGCATCGATGCGCTTCAGGCAGCTCGCCAGCAACTCTACCGGCGAGAGTGCCTTTCGACCGATCAGCTCTCTCAGTTCCACCGCGCTCAAATCGCAAGGTTCGGTCATCATTCCCTCCGCGTTTCATTGATTAGTATCTTGGCCAAATCGTCGGGACCGCGCTAGGTTCTTGCGGGGGTCAATGGGGCACACATGAGGGAGTGGCTCATGCGGGTATTCACTGCGGGTCTGGCGACCGAAATCAACACCTTCTCGCCGATCCCGACCGATCTCGACACATTCAAGAACGGCTTCTATGCGCCTCCGGGCCAACATCCGGAGACGGCGTCGCTCTTCAGCGGGCCAATCGCGGCGCTGCGCAAGCGGCGTGAGCGGGGTGGCCTCGATCTGATCGAGGGAACCTACACCTCGGCCCCGCCTGCGGGGATGACCAGCCGGCACGCCTACGAGACCCTGCGAGATCAGATATTGTCGGAGCTTAAGGCGGCGCTTCCGGTGGACGCGGTGGTGCTGGGCCTGCACGGCGCCATGGTGGCGCATGGCTATGACGATTGCGAAGGCGATTTGTTGCAGCGCGTGCGCGCGCTGGCCGGTCCCAGGACCGTCGTCGGCGCCGAGCTTGATCCCCACTGCCATATGACGCAGGCGAAGCTTCGGCACGCCGATGTGCTGGTCTGCTTCAAGGAGTTCCCGCACATCGATTTCCTGGAGCGAGGCGAGGAGCTCGTCGACATGTGCCTGCGGGCGGCGCGCGGCGAGATCAAGCCGGTAATGTCGGTGTTCGATTGCCGGATGATCGGCACGTTTCCCACCACGCGTCAGCCCATGCGCGGATTCGTCGACAAGATCAAAGCGCTTGAAGGCAAAGACGGGGTGCTCTCGATCTCGGTCGCACACTGCTTTCCCTATGCGGACGTGCCAGAGATCGGAACCAAGGTCGTGGTGGTGACCGACGGCCGCGCCGATTTCGGAGCGCGTCTCGCGGAGACCTTGGGCCGCGAACTCTATTCCATGCGCGGCAAGACCGCGCCGCCCTATCTTTCGATCGACGAGGGTATCACCAAGGCGCTCGCCAACAATCAGGCAAAGCCGGTGGTGTGCGCCGATCCCGCGGACAATGCCGGCGGCGGCGCACCCAGCGATTCGACGCAGTTGCTGCGGCGCATGATCGAGCGCGGCGTCGAGGATGCAGCGATCGGGCCGATCTGGGATCCGATCGCCGTGCGCTTCTGCTTCGGCGCCGGCGAGGGGGCAAAGTTGCGCCTGCGCTTCGGCGGCAAGACCGCGCCCAGCTCGGGCCAACCGATCGACGCCGAGGTCGAGGTGATCCGCACCGTGCGCGACGCGCAGCAGAGCTTCGGCAATGCCACCGTGAACATGGGCGACGCCGCGTCTATCCGCTTCGGCGGCATCGAGGCGGTGCTGGTGACCCACCGGCACCAGGGCTTTAATCCGGATCTGTTCACCAATCTCGGCATCGATCCCTCGAAGAAGCGGATGATCGTGGTGAAATCCACCAACCACTTCCACGCGGGCTTTGCCCCGATCGCCACCGATGTGCTCTACATCGATACCGGTGGCCCGATCCCCCGCGATTTTCGCGCCGTGCCTTACACGCGCGTGCGCCGCCCGATCTGGCCGCTGGACGAGGACGCGCTTAGGGGGTGAAGGCTGGTAAACCACTCACCCTCTCGAGCGGCGCTGCCGCGCGAGGCGACGAAGAGAAATCCGCAATGAACCGCCAGCTCCTCGGCATGCTCAGCGTCGCCGCTGGGGTGTCCATATTTTCCATTCAGGACGTGATCGTGAAGGGGTTCAGCGGACTCTATCCGGTGCACCAGATCGTCGTCATACGGAGCCTGGTCGCGCTCCCGCTGCTCCTCGTGGCGACGGTCGCGGGACAAGGTGGGAGCCTGAGGATTCATCGCATCGGATTGCATGTCCTGCGAGGAATCTTTCTCTACATCTCCTACACCTCCTACTACCTCGCGCTGGCGCAATTGCCGATGGCGACGTCGGTCGCGCTCTACTTCACCGTTCCCTTTTTTGTGGCCACCCTGGGTATTCCGATCCTCGGCGAGCGCGTCAGAGCCCGAAGCTGGATTGCCATTGGCTTGGGGTTCATCGGCGTTCTCGTCATTGTGCGACCGGGCGCAGGTGTAATGGAACCTGCGTCATCGCTGCCGATTATATCTGCTCTGGCCTACTCGATTTCAGCACTGCTGGCCCGACGGCTTGGGACGACCGAAGGCGGCGCTGCGATGGCGCTCACGGTGACGTTTATCTATCTTGTCGCCGGCGCGCTCACCGCGCTGGCACTCGCGGGAATATCCCCTTCGGAGAACGCCCACCGCAGCGTGCGGTTCCTCTTGAACCCCTGGATATGGCCCGGCCTCCTCGATCTCTTTCTCCTGAGCCTATGCGGGGTCATCGCCGCTGCAGGGTTCTTTCTCCTAAGCCAGGGGTACCGGCTTGCAGAAGTCAACCGGGCCGCACCATTCGAATATGCGGCACTGCCTTGGAGTATTCTCTGGGGTTATTTGTTTTTCGGGAATCCACCCGATATCGCGATGCTCTGCGGTGCCGCCGTGATCATGGGGGCGGGCTTCTACACCCTGCATTACGAGCGCCGGGAATCGCGATGACTAAGTGGCGCTGTTGACCGCGAAGGCAAGAGGGGTCGTGCAACACGATTAGAACGTTCAATTCGATCCGGAAACCGACAATTCCAAGGGAGAACCGACAGTCAGGATGCCTACCTAGTCTCCCTGAATTTTTTTCAGTCTGCGGATACGAGCGAACCGGGCTTTATTAGGCAGGGGCATCAAGGGGTGCATCAACGATGACAAGATCATTCCCCTTTGGGATTCGCCGTGCGCCTAGCGGTGTGTGCTACCATGTGCGCCTTCGAAGATGACCGAGAAGCAGAGCGTCGATAGCGGCAGGGCAGACCCAACCGGCGCGCGTTCGCCGGGCGAGGGCGCTTCGGTTGAGCACGGAACGAAAACGCCGGGGGACCCGCCGCCGGTTCATCGGTCCACGCGAAAACGAAAGATCCTGATCGGCGTGCTCGGGGTTTCAATCCTCGCGGTCGCATTGATATTCGGTATTCCCTGGATCGAGCAGATGCTCAGCACCGTTTCGACGGATGACGCGTACGTGAACGGGCACGTGACGTTCGTCGCGCCTCGGGTCGGAGGGCAAATCGCTCGAGTTCTCGTGGACGACAATAACCGTGTGCGCAAGGGAGAGCTCCTCGCGCAATTGGATAAGGAGCCCTTCCAGATCGCCGTTTCCGAGAAGAATGCAGCCGTCGACACCGCGAACGCGGACCTCCAGGCTGCGATGGCCAGTGTGCGGGGTATCGAGGCACAGGCCAGGAGTCGGCGCTGGAACTTGCAGCGCGCCGTGGAGGATGTCGACAACCAAATCGCTCTTTTGCATGCGCGGGTCGCCGCGCTCGAAAAGAGCAAGGCTGCGCTGGTGTTGGCACAACTTGAATTCGACCGGGCAAAGGCGCTGGTGGTGAAGCAGGACGTGCCCCGGGAGGTATACGACCAGCGGCAAGCGGAATTGACGACGGCTGGGGCAGGGGTCACCGAAGCCCTGGCTGAAATCTATCAAGTCCGTGTCTCCTTGGGGTTGCCGGCTCAGCCCGCGAACGGCGGCGCTCTCGACCAAGTCCCGGCCGATCTCGATGAGACCTTTTCAGCGGTTCTCGAGGCTCAGGCCGAGCTGATTCAGAGTGCGGCGCTGCTGGGAGTTGTCCATTCGTTTGACCAGGGTCCGAAGGCGATGATCGACCAGTTCGAAAAACTGGGTGACATCAACAGCACCTTCGCCGAGCTCGCTGCGAACGCCCCCGCGGTCAAGCAGGCCGAGGCCAGACTCGAATCCGCCAAGCGCGATCTCGCTCAGGCCGAACTGAACCTCCGTTATTGCGACATTCTCGCGGATATCGACGGCGTCATCACGCGGCGGAACGTCAATCCAGGCGACTTTGTTCAAGTCGGGCAGAACCTGATGGCAATCCGCTCGCTCAACGAGATCTGGGTCGATGCCAATTTCAAGGAGACGCAGCTCCGCTACATGCGCATCGGCCAGCCCGTCGATCTGTATGTCGATATGTACGGCGGCCGACAGGTGTTCAGGGGTCGGGTCTCCGGCTTTACCATGGGGACCGGATCGACGCTGGCGTTGTTGCCGCCGGAAAATGCTACGGGCAATTTCGTCAAAGTTGTACAGCGGCTACCGGTTCGAATCGATCTCGAAGGATACGACCCGGACCGAATGCCCCTGTTCATCGGCACTTCCGTAATTCCCTATGTCTACATCAACAAAACTCCGACCGGACCCGATGCCGGGAAATATCTACAAGCCTACGGACCTCAGCCCCAGACCGCCGGTACCCCCCAGAGTTCATCGGGTACGGATAAATGACGGACGCGGTACTTTCTCCCTCGCGGTCATCCGTGGCGAGAAATCCGTGGTTGGTGGCCGCGATCGTCGTCGTGCCGACGTTCATGGAGGTACTCGACACCACGATCGCGCTGGTCGCGTTGCGCTACATCGCCGGCGGACTGTCGGCGACGGCTGATGACGGCGAGTGGGTCATCACCAGCTACCTTGCCGCCAATGCCTTCATCCTGCCGATCAGCGGCTGGCTGAGCGCGCATCTCGGTCGCCGCAACTACTTTCTGGCGTCGATCGCAATCTTCACGCTGAGCTCGCTGCTGTGCGGATTGGCCGGGAGCCTCGGTCAACTGATCCTATTCCGAGTCATCCAAGGGCTGGCGGGCGGCGGTCTGCAGCCGAGCAGCCAGAGCATATTGCTCGATGCCTTTCCGCGGGAAAAGCAGGGCGTCGCGATGACGCTGTTTGCCTTCGCGGCGTTGATCGCGCCGATCGTCGGCCCGACCCTGGGCGGTTGGATAACGGACACCTACTCGTGGCGCTGGGTCTTTTTGATCAACGTGCCGGTCGGTCTCCTGGCACTCGCGGGATGTTATGCCTTGCTGCGCGAACCGGACTATCTCATCGCCCAGCGTGCGGCGTTGCGCAAGCAGCCGTTCGAGTTTGATTCGATCGGTTTGTCGCTGCTGGCCATCGTGGCGGTCTCCTGGGAAGTGATGCTCAGCAAGGGCCAGGAATGGGACTGGCTGGGCGACCCGTTCTGGCGCATCCAGACGCTCGCCATTTGCTTTGTCGCGGGTTTGGCAGGGCTGATCTTTTGGGAGCTGCGGCACCGCAACCCCGTGATCAATTTCCGCCCGCTGCGCGAACGCAACTTCGCTTGCTGCTCGATCATCATCTTTTGCGCTTACCTGGGGCTCTTCGCGGCCACCAAGTCGCTGCTCGGACTGTTGCAAACCCTGTTTGGTTACGATGCGCTGACGACCGGACTGGTGATGTCGCCGAGCGGTATCTTTGCGGTCATTGCGATGCCGATCGTCGGGCGTTTGATCGGCCTGAAAATGGATACGCGCTGGCTGATCGGCACCGGACTGCTGCTGATGACCGTTGGAAATTATTGGATGTCGCAACTGAACCTAGACATCAGCCCGGGCCAGGTCATCTGGCCTCGCGTTGTCCTGGTTGCCGGGTTGGCGGTCTGCTTCGCGCCCGCCAATGTCGCGGCCTATCTATACATACCGGTGGAGCTGCGCGCCGCTGCCGTCGGCTTGTTGAGTCTATTGCGCAACGAGGGCGGCAGCGTCGGGGTGTCGTTGGCGCAAACCGTCCAAGAGCGGCGTGATCAATTCCACACCTTGCGCCTTGGCGAGTATCTCGATTCCTTCAACGCGGCCGCAAATTCATTTGCCGCGCGCGCCCACGATTTCTTCTTCCAGCAATCCGGCGATCCGGCCGCAGCGCAGCAATTCGCCTGGCAGCAGCTGGCAAACCTCCGCGAGCAGCAAGCCTCTTCGCTCGCCTATTTCGACTGCTTTTGGATGACCGCCGTGCTGACGCTCGCGGCCGCGTTCCTGGCATTGCTGATGAAACGTTCGGTGGCCGAGAAGGGTGTTCGCGTAGGTTCCGAATGAGCGATCGTTTTCTGAGCGCCGCCGTCGCAGTGGACTAACCACAACTCGCCCACGGGTTCTTCGGAGAAGCAGCCCCCGACCTTGCCGTCGTGGCGCCCTGACGCGTATTGTTTGGCGGTTCGCACCGTGCCGCGGTTTCGGCACGGACCGCCCCATTGTTCATCTAACGGAGCGAGCCATGGCGTCTGCGATCGAGACTTTACAGTCTTGGGAGACCATGCCCTCGGCGCCAGACGAGGGCCCTGCGGCAACGGCGGCGATCGGCCTGATTACGCTCAGCAACGACGTGGTAATCGAGCACGAGCTGCGCACCTTCCTAGCGAGCGTCGGGGACGCCATGGTATTCGCCAGCCGCATCCCGCTGATGCTGTCGCTCTCGCCGCAAGGGTTGCGCGACATGGAAGCGCATATTCCGCACGCCACCGATCTCATCGTGCCGGACGATCGGCTCGACGTCATGGCCTTCGGCTGCACCTCCGGTTCAATGGCGATCGGGCCCGAGCGCGTGGCGGCGGCGGTACATCGGTCGCGGCCGGGCATTCCCGTGACCGATCCAGTGAGTGCCGCGCTCAAAGGCCTCAAGGCGCTGGGCGCGCGGCGGATCGCGGTGCTGACGCCCTACCCGGATTCGGTCAACCGCGTCGTCGGCGACTACGTTGAGAGGCACGGCTTCGAGATCGCCGACCGCGCCAGCTTCAAGCAGCTCGATGATCCCGGGATCGCACGCGTGCCGCCCGAGGCGATCTATCACGCCGGCGTCGCACTTGGCCGGCGCCCGGTCGAGGCGCTGTTCATCTCATGCACGGCACTCCGTTGCTCTTCGGTCATAGAGCGCATCGAACAGGCGATCGGCAAGCCCGTCGTCGCCAGCAACCAAGCGCTCGCCTGGGATTGCCTCCGCCTCTCCGGATACGACGCCGCGATCGAGGGATACGGGCGGCTGCTGCGGCAATAACGCGGCGTGTGACGAGCAACGAGGCGAGCAGGCGAAGGGACGTTCTAGAGCGCTGCTTGGACGCTCGCGGCAAAGCCCTTGGTCGTGGCTTTGCCGCCGAGGTCCGGTGTGAGTGCGGCGCCTCTCGCCAGGGCCTGATCGACGGCGGCGTTCATGGCACGGGCGGCGGCACGGAGCGCCGCGTCGCCGCGGCGGGTTCCAAGCCAATCGAGCAGCATCGCAACCGACAGAATCTCCGCCGCGGGATTGGCGATGCCGCGCCCGGCGATGTCGGGAGCCGAGCCGTGCACCGCCTGCGCCATTGCGATTTTGTCGCCGGCGTTGAGCGCCGGAGCGAGCCCCAGACCACCCACCATGCCCGCGGCTTCGTCGGAGAGGATGTCGCCGTACATGTTGGTTGTGACGATCACGTCGAAATGCGCGGGGTGCATCACCATGTGCATGGCGGCCGCATCGATGTGGAAATCGTCGACGGTAATCTCCGGGTACTCGCGCGCCACTTCGCGGCAGCATTCGAGGAACAGCCCATCGCCGCGCCGCAGCACATTGGCCTTGTGAACGAGGCTTACCCGGCGCTTGCCGCCGCGTGCCCGCGCCAGCTCGAAACCGGCGCGCGCGATGCGCAGGCAGGCCTTGCGCGTAATCACGCGCACTGAGAGCACGGTATCGGGGCCGGGCCGAAGCTCGCCGTTGCCGTCCATCAAGTTGCGGTCGGCGTAGAAGCCCTCGGTGTTCTCGCGCATCACCACCAGATCGACGTCACTGGCGCGCGCTTTGATGCCGGCGCGCGAGCGGGCAGGGCGGTGGTTCGCATAGAGCTCGAAGGTCTTGCGCAGATAGGCGCTGGGATTGGCGGCTTCGGGTTTAAAGATGTCGTAGACGTGAGAGGTCACGGGGCCAAGGATCACGCCATCCGCCGCGACGATTGCCTCGTGCGTGTCCTCCGGCACCGTGCGCCCCACGCGCTCCAGCGCCACAAGCCCGATCGGCTTCGGGATCAACTCGACCGCGCCGCCATGCTTCTTGAGCGCCTGCTCCATCACACCGACCGCCGCCGGCACGATCTCGGGGCCGATGCCGTCGCCCTCCAGCACGACGATGCGCGGCGGCGCGTTCTTCCGCTCGGAGCTCACGCACTTCGCCTCTCGAGCGGTGGCGCCTCACCCATGTCCCAATAGAGCCCGGTCATGATCTGGAAACCTTCGCGCAGCAGCGGCGCCAGCACGTGCTCGTTGGGCGCGTGCTGCGAACAGCCCGCATAGGAGTGCGGGACCCAGATTGTGGGCAGCCCCAGCGTATCGGTAAAGCAGTCGTTGGGCAGCGAGCCCCCGAGATTGGGAAGCATCGCGGGTTTGCGCCCGGTGGTGCGTTCGAGCGAGGCCGCGGCCCAGCGCGCACAGGGATGATCGGGATCGAGCCGGGTTGCTGCAAAGAACCCCTTGTCCCATGGCTCCACCTGCACATTGCGGAAGCCGTGCGCATCCAGGTGCATGCGAAGTGCGGGAATAAAGGTTTTCGGGTGCACATCGACGGTGTAGCGGATCTGGCACGCGGCCACCGCCTTGGGCGGGATCGCGTTGACGGGGTTTTCGGGATTGCCGGTGCGGAACGCAAGCACTTCGAAAGTGTTCCAGGCGTAGCACTTCTCGGCGGGGGTCAAGCCCGGCTCGCCCCACCATGCGTTGATCTCGGGGCCGTCGTCGCCAGCTTCGATCTCACAATCCGCAAGCGCAGCTCGCACCGAGTTCGGGATAGCGCGTGGCAGGATATCGCGCGCCTTGACGCGGCCCTTCTCGTCGATGATCGACGCGATGGCATTGGCAAGGATAACCCCGGGGTTCGCGAGCAGACCGCCCCAATTGCCGCTGTGATGTCCGCCCTCGCGCAGATCGACAATCAAGTCAAAGTTCATCGCACCCCGCGTCCCCATATAGATCGTGGGCCGCGCCGGTGTGAGCCTCGGCCCGTCGGAGCCGATCAGCAGATCGGCCGAGAGCGCTGCTTTTTCCTGCTCGCAGATTTGGCGCAGACCGGGCGATCCCACCTCCTCGCCGGTTTCGATCAGGAACTTGCTGTTGAAGCCCAGCTTTCCGCCGCGCTCGGCGATCACTTGTTCCAGCGCCAGCATGTTGATGAGATGCTGCGCCTTGTTGTCGGCGGTGCCGCGGCCATACCAGCGTTGGCCCTCGACCTTGAGCGTCCACGGGTCGAGGCCGCTGCGCCATTGCGGCTCCAAGCCGCGAATGACGTCGGCATGGCCATAGCCGAGCACCGTCGGCAGCCTCGGATCCTCTATCCGGGTCGCGATCAGGAATGGCCCGGCATTGGCCACCGGGTTAGGAACGATCCGAACCTGATAGCCCATGCGCTCGAAGGCCGGCTTGATCTCGCGTTCCAGGTAGGCGCCGAGATTGGGCAGGCTCGCCGCCACCTGACTTTCGGTCTTGAAGGCGACGCGGCGTGCCAGGTCCTCGAGGAACTTGCCGGCATCGAAGTAACGCTCGGCGCGTGCGATCGCGGCGGCACGACTCATCGGCTTCCTCCGTGAATAGAGCGCGCGAGCCTACAGCGGCGGTGGTATTTCCGATAGGGTATTAACCGCATGGCAGGCCGGCCTTGCGCCCGTGCCCGCAATCCCCTTCAAATGCGGTCTGGAGGTTGCATCGTCGCATGAATAAAGCGGCTCGGTTGCGGCGTGACCCATATCCCATCAAGCTCTTCCATCGCCGGGAATACAGCGACACGCTCAGGTAGGAAAACAACAATGGACAGCGCCGACCGCACCGGCATCGCCGACCCCGTCACGATCGAGATCATCAAGGGCGCGTTGCGTTCGGCGCAAGCCGAGACCGAGGCGCTGTTGGCGCGCACGGCCATGTCAGACGTGATCCGCGAGAAGAAGGACTATTTCACGGGCTATTACGACGCCGAGGGCAGGATCGTCAGCGGCACGCCTATCCCGCTGCTCGCGCACGTGATCGGACCGATCCTGCGCGAATACCCTGCCGAGACCATGCGGCCCGGCGATCTCTACTGGTACAACGACTGCTATGGCAGCGATGGCGGCGTTTCTCACCTAAACGATCAGGTGTTCGCGGCTCCGGTCTTTGCGGAAGGGAAGCTTTCGGGCTTCGCCCAGAGCTGGGCGCATTTCACGGATATCGGCGGCATGCGGCCGGGGTCCATGTCGCCCGACACCACGGACATTTTCCAGGAAGGACTGATGGTCCCGCCGGTGCGGCTTTATCGCGAGGGCGTGCTCAACGAGGAAATATTCCGCATCTTCGCCCGCAACACGCGCTTTCCGATGCTGCTCAAGGGCGACACGCGCGCGCTGGTGGCGGCAGTGCGGCTGGGTGAGCGACGCCTGCTGGAGCTGTTCGAGCGCTTCGGGCGCTCGGTGGTGCTCGACGCCTTCGACCGCCTCAACAGGCAGACCGAGGTGGCGGTGCGGGAGCGCATGCGTGCCATCTTCACGCCCGGTCGATACGAATTCGCGGACGTGATTGAGACCGACGGGCACGGCAACGGCCCGTTCACGATCCGCCTTGCGATGGAAGTCGGACACAACCGCATAATGTTCGACGCAACGGCGAGCGACGATCAGGCACCCGGCCCGATCAACTGGCTGCTCAATCCCGCCGTGCCGCGCATGATCTACGGCATCTATTTCGCAGCCGACGATCCCGCGCTGATGCTGAATGAGGGCGCCATGCAGGCGATCGACGAGGTGCGGCTGCGCCGAGGAAGCCTGCTGCAGCCTGAATTTCCGGCACCGTTGGGTCAGCGGGGCCTCGCGATGGTGCGGGTCATGAACATGTGCAGCGGCCTCATGAATGCCGCTAGCCCCGGAAGCGCCAACGCCGGCGGAAGCTCCTACGCGATCTGGTATCTCCGCAACGCCGATCCCTTGGCCGAGCCGTTCCTGGTCAATGATGGTGTTGCCGTCGGTTTCGGCGCGCGGCCCTATGCCGACGGCCACGACGCCGTTTATTTCGTGGCGCAAGAGAACAATCCCGCGGAATTTATGGACCAGCTATATCCTGCGCGCCTCGTCACATACGCGATCCATCGAGACAGCGGAGGCCCGGGGCGCTGGCGCGGCGGCTGTGGCGTTATCCGCGAGATTGAGTGGCTCGGCCCCGATGCGCTGCTGGCGAACCGTCTCGACGGCACGGTGGCACAACCATGGGGCGTTGCCGGCGGGCTCAATGGCGGCAAGGGGAGGGTGATCCTCAACCCCGGTCGGTCCGGCGAGCGCCTGCTGCCGGCAATCGGCGATGGAACCCTGGTGCGGAAGGGGGACGTGATCCGGATCGAGACCGGCGGCGGGGGCGGCTTCGGGCACCCCTTCGATCGCGAAGCCGAACGCGTGCAAAAGGACGTGCTCGGCGGATTCGTTTCGCCGGAGACCGCGCGTGAGCACTACGGCGTAGCGCTTTCCGAGGCCGGCAAGCGGCTCGATCGCGAGGAGACTGAGCGCCTGCGCCGTGCGCGCAAGCCCACCAAGCTTTTCCATCGCGGCGAATATCGTGATCGTATGACGTGAGTCCGGACGCATGGACGATGCCCTGACCCGCGCCGCCATCGCCATCGACGTCGGCGGCACTTTTACCGACGTGACGTTGCTCGACCGGCGCGACGGCACGATCTGGAACGCGAAGACGCCATCCACGCCGGATGATCCGTCGCGCGCGTTCGCGACCGGCATCGAGGAGGCCCTGGCGCTCGGAAAGCTCGCACCCGACGCACTCGGCCATGTTTTCCACGGCACTACGGTCGCGACCAATCTGATCCTGGAGAACAAGGGTGCCCGGGCGGCGTTGTTGACCACGCTCGGTTTCAAGCACGTTCTGGAGATCGGCCGGCACGACATCCCGCGCAATGCCAACATGTATTCCTGGATCAAGCCGAGGCGGCCGGTGCCGCCGGAGTTGATCCACGAGATTCCAGGCCGGCTCGATCATCGGGGCACCGAGATCGTGCCGCTCGACGAGGGAGCGGTGCGCGATGCTGCGCGGGCGATCAAGGCGGAGGGTGTGCGGGCGATAGCGATCTGCTTCCTTCATTCCTACGCGGACGCGCGCCACGAGCGCCGCGCGCGCGAACTGGTGCTGGAAGAAATGCCGGAGGCGCTGGTCTCGATATCGGCCGAGGTGCTGCCGGTCTTCCGCGAGTACGAGCGCAGCATGGCGACGATTCTCAACGTTTATGTGATGTCGGCGATCTCGAGTTACGTCGGCAAACTGGAACGGCGTCTCGAGGAAAAGCGCATTGCCGCTCCTTTGCTGCTGATGCGCTCCAATGGCGGTGTCGCCGGGGCCGACACGATGCGGCGGGAACCGGTGCAGGCGGCGCTTTCGGGACCGGCCGCCGGCGTCATGGGCGCGCTCTTCATGGGTGATCTCGCGGGTTTCCGAAACCTGATCGCCATCGATATTGGCGGCACATCTGCGGATATCTGTCTTGTGAAGAACGGCAAGCCGCGCATGACCGTCGAGGGCCGTGTCGGCGAGTGGCCGCTTAATCTCCCGATGATCGACATCAACACGATCGGTGCAGGCGGCGGCTCGATCGCACGCGTCAACGCCGGCGGAGCGCTCAGTGTCGGGCCAGAGAGTGCCGGTGCGGCGCCGGGTCCGGTCTGCTATGGGCGAGGCGGCACCGAGCCCACGGTAACCGATGCCAATCTGGCGCTGGGCCGTCTCCCGTCCACGTTGCTGGATGGCCGTATCGCGCTCGATCGCGCCGGAGCGGAGCGAGCGATCTTGGAACGCGTGGGGCGGCCGCTCGGTCTTGATCTCAAGCACGCGGCACGCGGTATCCTCTCGATCATCGACAACAACATGGTGGGCGCGATCCGCGTGGTCTCGGTGGAGCGTGGACACGACCCCCGCGATTTTGCGTTGCTGCCGTTCGGTGGCGCGGGCCCGCTGCACGGGGCTTCGCTCGCACGACTTCTCGGCATCAAGACCATCATCGTGCCGCCGGCGCCGGGCGTACTTTCGGCCATGGGGCTGCTGGTGGCGAGCGTCAAATCGGAATTCGCCCGGACCGCGCTGCAGCGGCCGCCGCGCTATGACGTGGAGCAGATGAGACAAGTGTTCTCGGAGCTGCAGACCCAGGCCGAGAACTGGCTCGAGCACGAGCATATCCCGCGGACACTTCGCGCCATCCGCTGGCAGGCGAGCCTCCGCTACCTGCACCAGGGTTTCGAGCTGACCGTGCCCTGGGCCGGCGAGCGCGTCGCCGCTGAAGAAATCGAGCGCACGGTCGCGGCATTTCACGCGCTTCACGATCAGCTCTATACCTTCAACCAGCCCGACACGCCCGTCGAGATCGTGACGCTCCGCGTAACCGCCGAGGGACAGTTGCCGAAACCGGTACTGCGCAAGCTCGCCGCCGGCGATGACGCGCAAAAGGCAATCGCGGGCGAGCAGATCGTGGATTTCGACGGTGAGGCGCGTCCGGCGCCGGTCTATGATCGGGCGCGTCTCGGTGCGGGCGCGGTGCTGCGCGGGCCTGCGATCGTCCGCCAGCTCGATTCAACGACGGTACTGTTCCCGGGCCAACGCGCGGAGGTTCATGTCTATGGCAGCTTGATCGTCGAGGAGGAATGATGGCCGTCGCGGATGAAGTCGTACTGAGCGTGGTTGATGGACGCGGTATCGCGACCGTGACGATCAATCGGGTCGAACGCAACAACGCCTATAACGGCGCGGTGATCGACGGGCTCGCGCGCGCCGTGGTCGCGCTCGTTGCCGACAGCCGCGTGCGCGCACTCGTGCTGCGCGGCAACGGCAAGCATTTCCAGGCGGGAGCCGATCTCAATTTCCTTCGCGAAGTGGCGGGCCGGCCGCCGGAGATCAATCTGGAATTCTCGCGGCGAACGGTGGCGGCGGTGGAGGGCCTTCGGCGCTTTCCTCGTCCGACCGTGGCTTTGGTGCACGGCGGATGTTTCGGCGGCGGGGTGGGGTTGGTTGCTGCCTGCGACATGGCGGTCGCCACCAGCGACGCGGTGTTCGCGCTGAGCGAAGTCCGCTGGGGTATCAGCCCGGCCCCGATCATGGGCGTGCTCACGCACCGGCTCGGACCGCGCGCCTTGGGCCGCTTCGCGCTGACCGGCGAGCGCTTCAATGCGGCGCAGGCGCTTCGCATCGGCCTCGTTCACGAGGTGTGCGCTCCTGGGGCGCTGGACGAAGCAGTAGCCCCATTGCTGGAAGCCATTCTCTCATCGGCGCCCGACGCAACGAGCCGCACCAAGGCGCTGATCGAGGAGAGCTTGCTCCGCGACGGCGCCGCGGCGTTTTCCGAGCGCCTGGCGCAGGAGGGCGCGCGCGGCCGACTCATGCCCGAGGCGGCGGAAGGACTCGCTAGTTTTGCCGAGAAACGGCCGCCGAACTGGTATCCGAAGAAGGCATGAGGCGAGATTACCGGCAACCCTTGCTGCCCGGTACTTCGACTTCTTCCATCCACTGCTCGATCGTGTGAGCTCGTCCTTCCACGTAAGCGGAGGGGCGGTCGGCGGAAAAGCGCCGGGGGTTCGGCAAGATCGCGGCCAATATCGCGGCCTCGTGCCGGGTCAGGGCCGCCGCGTGCTTGTGGAAATGCGCTTCCGCCGCCGTCTCGGCGCCGTAGATGCCGTGGCCCAATTCGATGACGTTGAGATAGACCTCCATGATGCGCGATTTCGGCCATAGCAGCTCGAGCCAAAGGGTGGCGTAGGCCTCGGCGCCCTTGCGCACGAAGCTGTGCCAGGGCCAGAGCAGGATGTTCTTGGCGGTCTGCTGCGAGATCGTGCTGGCGCCCCTCAGTCTACCGGTTTGGCGGTAGCGCGCGATGGCTTCGCCGATTGCCTCGAAGTCAAAACCATAGTGCTGGCAGAACCGCTGATCTTCCGACGCCACCATGGCGCGCGGGAGCCAGGGCGAGATTTGCGAGAGCGGAACCCATGTTTGGTGCAGCGCTTCGCCTTCGCCCTCGCGGATCAGCATCAACGGCGTGAGCGGCGGATTGACCACGCGGTAGAGCGCGATGACAAGAACCGGTACCGCAAGTGCGATCAGCACGACGGTAAGCAGAAGCCGCACCAGTGAGAAGGCGCGGCGTTTGGACGAGGCAGCATGATCCACTGAAGAGCCCACGCGGTCCCGTTGCCAAGATTCAAATTTCGACGCAGATCTTGCCGAATTGACGGCCGGTGCCGAGATAATCGAGCGCCTGGCGCAGCTCTGCCAAATGAAAGACGCGATCGGTGATTGGCCGCAAGCGATGCAGCTCGATCGCCGCCAGCATATGCTCGAACTGCTCGCGGCTGCCGACCGTGACGCCCTGCAGGCGGATGTTCTGCATCACCACCAGAGCCGGATTGAAATCCGGTGCCGCTTTGGAAAGGACACCGATCATCGAGATCGTTCCACCCACGCGGACCGCTCGGATCGATTGTTTGAGCGTGCCGCCGCCACCCACCTCCACCACGTGATCGACGCCGCGTCCGCCGGTTTCGGTGCGCGCCGTCCGGCCCCATTCGGGATCCTCGCGATAGTTGATGAGGTGCCGGGCGCCCAGGGAGGCAAGCCGTGCCAGGCGATCCGCCGAGGAGGATGTCGCGATCACGCTCGCGCCGGCGATATGTGCGAATTGAAGTGCAAATAAGGAGACGCCGCCCGCACCCTGGGTCAGCACCACGTCGCCGGGCCCGACATGGCCCTGGCTCGCAACCGCGCTCCAGGCCGTGAGCGCGGCGCAGGGCAAGGTGGCCGCTTCGATGTCCGAGAGATGCGAGGGGGTGCGGAGCAGGCCGTGCTCGGGAAAGACACGATATTCGCAGGCGCAGCCATCGACGGTGCCACCGAGCTGACGCTCGACCTTTTCCTCGCTGATGGGGCCGCTAGTCCAATCCGGAAACAGTGAGGCAACGACCCTCTCGCCGACCTTCCAGCGGCTGACGCCGGAACCTAGCGCCGCGATCTCCCCGGCGCCGTCGGAAAGCGGGATCAGCTTTTCCTGCTTCTGGCGCCCGCCATAGCCACCCACCACGACCAAATTGTCCCGATAGTTGAGCGATGCCGCGCGAATCCGCACCAGCACCTCGCCCGCTCCCGGCTGGGACTCCGGCCGCTCGACAATGTGAAGATGCTCGATGCCCGGGCGCTCGATAATGGCGGCTCGCATGTGGCCTCTGTTGGAAAAGAAGAGCGTGCGCGGACGAGCGCGGCGCCGACGCCGTGGACCGCTACGAGAACCAATGATAAACGACGGAAGCGGTGTGTTAAATGCGCTTGGAGGGGGCGATCGTGGTGCTGCCAGTATCCGGCGATGGATGAATCGGCGGGTCAAACGCGCCGGCAATGCCTTGGCGGAGCCGTTCTTGGGTTACTGGTGCTAGCGAGTCGCGGTGTCTGGGCGGAAATATCCGCCGAGTCCCGTGCCATGCTCGCGCTCGAGGAATGGCATGACAGCTTCGGAGGCGCGCCGGAAAAGTCGCTTCGGATAATCGCTCGTGAGATCGATTGGCAGAGCTTTTGGCGGTCGCTCGATAGGTCGGAGCCGGCACGATTCATCGACGGTACAAACGAAGCGGTGGTCGCGAGCCTTGGCCTTCGTCCCACCGGAGGCTTCGGAATCGCCCTGATTGACGCGCATATTCGCGATAATCGCGTGCGGCTGATTTTCGCCGAGGTGATGCCCGCAAAAGACGCTTTCGTATCTCAAGCACTGACGCAGCCTTGGGCCGTGTTTTTACTGGAATCCAAAGGGAGGACTCTCGATGCCCGATGGGAGGATAGGTGACGCGCAGGGCGCACAGGAGCGTGCCACAAAAAGCTGGCGTCATGCTTTACTGACGCGGTGTCTTTTTGCATCCTAAGGGCGATGTCGCCAGCGCGTCGTAAGGCCCGAGAGCTGGCACCCAAGAAGGAGACATATCATGGCCAAAGCGAAGAAGAGGAGAGCGACCAGGAAGGCGGGTCGTAAGGCAGCCACCAAAGGCAAGCGCAAGGCCGCGGCGAAACGTGGTGCTCGCAAGGTGGCCAAGAAGGTTAAGAAGCCCGCGCGGAAGGCGGCCCCAAAGGCGGCC